>Ga0180434_10001649_pt1 | contig 31428 bp, 20 predicted proteins | sample SS_ome_7_FD_132453 | JGI IMG/M metagenome (GOLD analysis project Ga0180434, IMG submission 132453) | Hypersaline lake sediment archaeal communities from the Salton Sea, California, USA - SS_1_D_2 metaG | ecosystem: Environmental > Aquatic > Non-marine Saline and Alkaline > Hypersaline >... | reverse complement strand
TGGCTCACGACGAGGTCACCGCGCAGGAGGGGCTTGACCTCGTCGTCAGGCACGAAACCGAAGTGGAGTGCCGGCCGGCTCGGGTCCAGGGGGTGCGAAGGATTCCGTGGTTGAGTGGTTGTGTGGTTGCGTGGGTGGGTGGACTCGTACGAGGTTGCCGCCGCTGAAATCTGCAATCCGGAATCCCTGCCAGACGGCAACCTGAAATCGTCTACAGCGCGAACACCTCCGCTCGGGAGATCCTTCCGCTTCGTGGGTCCTGAGGTGGGGCGGACACGATGTCGGCGATCCGTCCGGGCGCTGCACCCTGGCGGCTGAAATCCCATCCGTCGGCGAGGAGCCTGCGCCCCCGCAAGGGGGGCCCCGCGGGGGCGGGCTCTCGTCGAAACGCCGAAGGGCGTCGTGGGTTCAGCTTTTCTTGATGTCGTGGGTTCAGCTTTTCTTGATCAGGTCGTCTCCGGCCTTTTTGATTTTTCCACCCCGTCCGGCCGTGAGGCGCAGGACCTGCGCGGTATTTTTCGACTTGTACCCGAGTTTTTCGACTTCGCGCGCCAGGTCGTCGACGGACATGGGCTTGTTCTTTTGATCCAGGACTTTTCGCGCCAGATCGGCGAGGCTTTCGCCTTTCTTTCCCGTTTTCTTTTTGGCGGTTTTTTTCCTGGTTGTCTTTTTCTTGCCGCCTTTTTTCTTGGTCGCCTTTTTCCTGGGGGCTTTCTTTTTCGCGGCCTTTTTCCCGGCGGTTTTTTTCGGGCGGCCGCGCTTGCCGGCTTTTTTCTTGGTCGCTTTTTTCTTGGTCGCCTTTTTCGGCCGTCCCCGCTTGCCCGTCTTTTTCTTGGGCCGTCCCCGCTTGCCCGCCTTTTTCTTGGGCCGGCCCCGTTTTCCCTTCGGCCGTCCCCGCTTGCCCGTCTTCTTCGACCGGCCGGGCTTCCGCCCGCGCCCGCTTCCCTCGAGGGAAGCGATCTCCGCCTCGATGGCCGAGATCTCTTCGAGCAGGTCTTCACGCCTGGCGGCCAGTTTTTCGATCTGGCTCTGGCGCTGCTCGAGGAGTTTCCGGATCTGGGCCAGCGTCAATGTCGCCATTTTCCATCCTCCACTGCAAAAATATCACTGGAAAGGGAACGGGATTTTCGGGAAATTCCCGCTCGAAAAACGAATAATTCACGACTCCTTTCCCTTTACATTGTTTATTTAAATACATATTCGAAATGATCGCCAAGAAAAAATTCATGATTTTCCGAAAAGAATGAATTCATAAATGTGAACGCTGAAGATTTTCTGAGCTACTCCTACAACGCTAAACACGTGGCCCCAGCAGCACCCAGGTCCTTCGACCCTGATTCACCTGATGGCGCTTCGCGCCAATCTGATCCACATGATCGAGCCCCGCTTTTTCTCGAGGGGGTCATCTTTGCCTTCCCTCCCCCAGGAAATCAGGTCGATCAGAAAGAAGATCAGGTAGATCAGGCTCGAGAGACTTGCGCAGATTAGGAGCCGCGCAAAAATAACCTGTGCAAAAGAGCATCATCATGAAAGAGGCGCCGCAGCATGGATCCAGTAGGCTGAAGGCAATTCCGCAGGAAAATAAGGTACCTACAGTCTACAGCCTACGGCCTTCAGCCTCACCGATTCCTGAGAGAAATGCTCAAGTTAATTTTGCACGACGCCTTAGCGTTGTAGGACCACGCTGAGAGATTTTTTAGGGACGTGTGCTTCCCACCCCTAAAAATAAACCTCCTACGCCCGCCCGAAATCGTCCTCGAAACGTTCGATGTCGTCCTCGCCGAAATACGATCCCCGCTGGATCTCGATGAAGACCAGATCGTCGCCTCCGGTGTTCTCCATCCGGTGCTTCGTGCCGGCCGGAATGTCCACGGAGTCTCCGTCCCGTACGTCGAACCGCCGGTCGCCGACGGTGACGAGGCCCGCCCCCGACGTCACGTGCCAGTGCTCATGCCGTCTCGCATGGCGTTGCAGGCTGAATCGCTTTCCCGAAAGGACGACGATTCTCTTGACCTTGTGTTTTTCGGCGTCTTCCAGGACGACGAAGGTCCCCCACGGACGACGTTCGGGTTCCTCGTGAGCCATGATCGAGATCCCTCCTCGCCTCGTCTCTGCCCCCGGTCCACGCACCCGGCTTCCTGAAGCTAGCGCCCGGATTCGAACCGGGAACCTGCGATTTACAAGACCGCTGCTCTGCCGTTGAGCTACGCTAGCGCCGCATCCCGCATCAGTGTCGGATCTCCCCGGCGTTCTTTCAAGCGGCTTTCCCCGGTTCCAGACAAGCAAGGATCCCACCGCAGAGATCGCGGAGAGCGAAGAAACGCACAGGCATTGTAGATTTTGGATTGGAGATTGGAAATTTCCGATTTCAGCCGGCACTTTTCAGTCCCGCAGTCGTAGGGACGGACGCTAGTCCGTCCGCAGCACTTCGGCGCAATGCTTGCGCACCAAGGGATCTGGGATCCGGCCCCCTACACGTCGAATGGTTGTTTTCCTGGAAACCTGTTCCGGGGTTGCTGTTTGTGGGAGGCGTGTGTCCCGGGGCGCGCGGGCTTTCGATCCGGGACCACGGCGATGCCGCGGCCGGAGGGTGCAGGAATGGCTTGCACCGCGAATGGCGCAAGACGGGCTTGACCCGGCCGTCCAGTCTGCTATCATCCATGGCCGATCCCGGACGGGGAGGTTCCCGAGCGGTCAAAGGGGGCAGACTGTAAATCTGCTGGCGACGCCTTCGCAGGTTCGAATCCTGCCCTCCCCATTCACGATACGCGGGAAAGGGACACGGGACATCCGGATTGCGGAATTTCGTCAAATCAACCGCCGCACGACCGCTTTGGGGCGCGAGGAGATTGGCATGAAGAGCCGAACCGCAATCTTCTTCCTTGCCGCCCTCTTGCCGTGCGCCGGCCCCGCGAACGGCGCCGCCCGAAAACTCTCCCGCGCCCAGCAAAAAAAATTCGTCGCCTCCGCCCTCCGTTATCTTCGTCTCCGCTTCCGTCCCGACGGAAAGGAACAACGAGCGGACCTTCTCGAAGAACTCCGTCCTCTCGAAGCCTCCTCCTGGAAAGGTCTGCGAAAGGCGTTCCGCCCCCCCTATGCGAAACCCTTTCTGCGCGCCGCCGGGAAGACCGGCAAGCAGACCCTCCATTTCCCGCCCCCGGGCCTGGCATCCTGCGAATACCTGATCGATCTCCCCCGGGGATACACCCCCGCGCGTCCCTGGCCGCTGGTCGTCCTCCTCCACGGCGGCGGCAAGAACCAGGGAAACGGCAGCCAGATCATGAGCTTGATGGGGCCCGCGTTCCAGAAGCGGCGGTGCATCGTCGTCGCACCCACCTGCCCCCCCGACTGCTGGTGGCACAGCCCCCGCACCGAAACCTTCCTCCAGTCCATCCTCTTCGAGGTCTCCGCCACCTACGCCGTCGATTTCGACCGGATCTACGCGGCGGGACATTCCTTCGGCGGCGTGGGCGCGTGGAGCGTCGGCACCCGATTCCCCGACCTCTTCGCAGGCTTCGCCCCCGCCGCCGGGAACCCGCCCAACGTCATGGACTACGACCTCTTCCACAACACCGCCTTCTACGTCGCCCACGGCCGCAACGACACCCGCGTCGTCCCCGACGGGGATCTCGCGGCCCGCAAGGCCGTCGAAGCCCTCGACCCCAAGCCCCGTCACTACCGGTTCGACTTCTTCGAGGCCGGCGACGCGCTCGGACACGGCCTCCCGCACGACAAGATCGAGGCCATGGCCGCCTTCCTCACCCGCTGGAAGCGCGACCCTTTTCCCGAGCGGGCCGTGTGCGTCGCCCCCTTCGCCCAGGTGAAGGAAGGCGTCCGCGACAGCTTCCACGCCTTCTGGCTCGGCGTGGACGAACGCCCCGTCTACCAGGGACACGGAAAGGCGGTGGGCGAGCTCGCCGGAGACAACCTCATCCGCATCCGCACGACCCACGTCACCCGGATCAGCGTCTATGTCTCCGACGACTTCCTCGACCTCGACAAGCCCGTCCGCATCGAGATCAACGGGCGCATCGCCTTCGAGAAACGCGTGGAACGCTCCGTGGAATTCCTTCTCGAACACATGGAAAAGACCGGTGACCGCGGCCGGGTGTTCGCGAACCGGATCCGGCTTCCCTGACCCCGCGACGCTCGCGGTACACGATTGGACGAACAACGACATGGGTAGAGCCGTGGTCACCGGCATCGGCATGGTGTCCGCCCTGGGAACCGGCGTCGATCAAAACCTCGATCGCCTTCGGCGGTCCGTCTCCGGCGTCGGCCCCATCTCCCTGTTCGGCGCCCGGGACCTGCCGGTGAAGACGGCGGGCCAGGTGGCGGATCTCCCCCCGGCACCGCCGAACGTCTCCCGGGGCGGGAACCTCCTGCTTCGTGCCGCCCGGGAGGCGGTGCGGGCGGCCTCGCTTCCCCGCGAAGACCCCGTCGACCTTTTCCTCGCCACGTCCCTGGGCGGCATGGAAAAAGGATCCGCCTACATGCGGGAGGTTCTCGAGAAAGGCATCGAGGCGGTCGACCCCCATCTCCTGCGGGATTTCCTCCCCGCCTCCCAGCCGGCCCTTCTCGCCTCCGGCCTCGGGCTCCGCGGGCGCACCGCCCTGTTGAACAACGCCTGCTCCTCGGGAACCGACGCCCTGGGCATGGCGATGGAACGGATCCGCGACGGCCGAACCCGCCGGGCGATCGCCGGCGGCTACGATCCGCTGTGCGAATTCGTCCTGCGCGGCTTCGCCTCCCTCATGATCGTCACGCCCTCGGTATGCCGACCGTTCGACCGGGAACGAAACGGCATGGTCCTGGGAGAAGCCGCCTCCGTCTTCGTGGTGGAAGAGGAATCCGAAGCGCAGAAACGCGGCGCCAGGCCGCTCGGCGTCCTTAGGGGATTCGGGGCCGCCAACGACGCCCATCACATGACCCAGCCCAATCCGGACGGCTACGCCATCGCCCGCGCCATGACCGAAGCCCTCGAAACCGCCGGGATCGAACCCTCGGACGTGGGCTACTTGAACCTGCACGGAACCGGGACCCGGATCAACGACGTCTCCGAAGCCCACGGCGTCCGGGCGGTGTTCAAAGACGCCGCCGCCCGCCTGGACTGCAGCTCGACCAAAGCCCTCACCGGCCACGCGCTGGCCGCCGCGGGGGCCGTGGAGGCCGCCTTCTGCGTCCTCGCCCTCCGGGAGGGATTCCTGCCGGCGAGCGCGGGCCTGGTGGATCCGGACCCCGACCTGCCCCCCCTGGGCCTGGTGCGGGAAACGCGGAACAAAACGTTCCGCTTCGCCATGTCCAATTCGCTCGGGTTCGGCGGGGGCGCAAGCGCCCTGGTCCTGGAAAACGCCGGAGGGACCGAAGACGAAACCCCCGCGTGAGGAGATCGCCTTGGGAACCAAGGACAACACGACGCCCCGCTGTACGGTGTGCGGATGGACCGAGATCACGCCCCTCGGAGGCCCCGGAACCGACGCGCTGGCCCGCGCGCTGCTGGCGGGAAAAGAGGGCCCGGCCGACGGCCGGGGGGTCGTCGAGGGGTGGGACCCCTCGGACCACCTGGCGTCGCGCCAGCTGAGAAGGATGAGCCGGATCAGCACCTTCGCGCTCGTCGCGGCGTCCGGCGCCCTGCGGGAAGCCGGATGGACGTCCTGGGGGGAGGGGCTCGGAGACCGGGTGGACGTGGTCTTCGCCTCCACCCACGGCGCCACGCGGTATCTCCAGGATTTCCACGAGGGTTTTCTGGCTCCGGAAGGAGCGAGTGCAAGCCCCTTGTTGTTCACCAACGGCGTCTCCAACGCACCGGCCGCGCACATCTGTCTGGAGTTCGGGTTCCACGGCCGCAACCTGACGCTGGTGGGAAGACCGCTGGAAGCCTTCGAGGGGCTCTCCGAGAGCGTCGCCCGGCTTTGCAAGGGCGCCCCCCCCCGCGTGGTGCTGGCGGCGGCGGAGGAATGGTCCGCCATCCTGGACCAGGCGCACCGCCGTCTCGAGGCTTCGGGCGGATGCGCGTCCCCGGCCCGGCCCGGCCCGGCCGGCTTCGCCGAGGGGGCGGTCGCGCTGGTTCTGGGCCCGCCGGGTCTGGCGGGGCCTTCCGTCTCGGCGCCGACCCTGGCCCCGGCTGGCGGGAAGAACCCCTCCCTGCGCGCGTCCGTGGCGTCCGTCGCGAAAGAAGCGCTGTCCTCGGCGAACCTCGGCGTCGAGGATCCCGATGTGCTGGTCTGTTCTTTGAACGGGGGGGAGAACGACGCCGAGGAAGCGGCGGGACTCGCGGCGGCTTTTGCGGGACGGAAGCGTCCCCTGCCCGTATCCGCGCCTTCGGCCAGCCTCGGGGAAGGCCTGGCGTTCGGAACCCTTCTCACCGTGGTGGCGGCGCTGGAATGGATGACCCTCGAGGCGGTGCCGCCCGCCGCCCCGAAGATCGGCGTCTCCGTCGAGAGCCCCCTCCGGCTTCCGGAAAGGCCGGTCCGGGGGGAGATCGAAACCGCGCTGGTCGTGGTCCGGGATCCGGGAGGCGGGGCGGGCGCGACGGTGGTGCGGCGGAATCCCGCAACAACCTGGTAGCGCACCACACCGAAACGTATCGGTTCGCTCTTCTTGCGCCGCGCGCGGTTTTGCGGGAAGATGCCGGGGTCCGATAGGGGGTCGTTGGGGACAGACATGATCACGCTCCTTCTTGCGGTGGGGATCGCCATTTCCGTCTCCTTCCTGTGTTCCCTCATGGAGGCGGCCCTCTATGCCGTGGGCGCGCCCTTCGTGAGGAGCCTCGTGGAGAAGGGCTCACGGGCGGGCCGGATCCTGGAACGCTTCAAGAACGACATCGACCGGCCCATCTCCGCCATCCTGATCCTCAACACGCTGGCGCACACGGCCGGGGCGGCGGTGGCCGGCGCGGCCGCCGCCGATCTCTGGGGGCCGAAGTCGCTGTTCTGGTTTTCGGCGGTCTTCACCCTGCTGATCCTCTTTCTCAGCGAGATCGTCCCCAAGGTCCTGGGGGTGACCTACAACCGCCCGATGGCCGTGCTCATGGCCTATCCGCTCACCATCGTCATCCTCGCCGTCTACCCCCTGGTCTTTCTGGCCCAGTCGGTCTCGAGGCGCCTGCGCAAGGGCGAGGAGCAGCCCGAGGCGCCCGAGGAGGAGGTGAACGCCATGGCCTCCATCAGCGCCGACGAGGGGAGCATCCTCCCGATCGAGAAGGACATGATCTCGAACGTCCTCAATCTCAACGAGGTGACCGCCGGGGACATCATGACCCCGCGTCCCGTGGTGTTCCGCAAGGCGTCCGACACGACGTTGCGGGACGTGGGCGCCGACACCCTCGGGTGGAGCTTCTCCCGCGTTCCCCTCCATCAGCCCGAGGACGAGGACGAACTCGTGGGGTTCGTGCTGCGCCGCGACGTGTTCTCGGCCATCGCGGAGGGCCGCTTGGACGGGACGCTGGGCGACTTCCAGCGCCCCATCCGCTTCGTGCCCAAGGCCATGCCCGGCCATGTCCTGCTCAACGAGTTCATCAAGGCCCGGCAGCACCTCTTTGCCGTGGTCGACGAGTGGGGCGGCCTCGCCGGCGTGGTGTCGCTGGAGGACATCCTCGAGCACGTCATCGGCAAGGAAATCGTGGACGAGTTCGACACCGTGGTGGACTTGCAGGAGGCCGCCCGCAAGATCCACGAGGAGTCCATGATCCCGTCGGCGCCCGCGGAGGGACCGGACGGGACGGAAGAAGAGGCGGACGAGGGCGGGCCTTCCTCGGGAGCCGGGTAGGGATGTCAGATGTCAGATTTCAGCGGTTCGACGGGGCTCACCGCCCAGCCCTGAGCGAAGCCGAAGGGTCCGTCCGCACTCGCTCACAGCGACGTGATCCCGCGGCTTTCGACACGAAGTCTCAAAGGCTCCAAGGCACGAAGGGATCTGGAATTCAGTCAGCCATGAGCCTTCGGCTCTCCCGGAAACCATGAAAACTTGGAGGGCGAAGGTCTCCAAAGGACCCGCCATAGCCCTTGCATCGGCAAGCCAGGCGGCGGCGGGCCTCCGAGCCCAAAGAGGTGGCTCGGGAGGACCCTCGCCCTCCAAAACGGATCCGGTGAAAGCCATTCCGCTGTGGTTGCGGCACGGAACCCCGCCTCGTACACTGATGGCGTGAAACGTGCGCTGCGCATTCTCGGTCTGATCCTGGTCCTCGTCATCGCGACGGCGGGGGGCGTCTATCTGGTGCGCGGGGGCGGGGGCGGAGGCGATGCCGCAAGCGGGCTCCCGCCGGGCGCCGAGGGGATGAAGATCCCCCTCAGCAACGAGGGATGCCGGGAATGCCATCCCGAGATCTACGCCCAGTGGGAGGCCTCCTACCACGCCCTGGCGTGGGACGATCCGCAGCTCCAGGTGGCGGGCATGCGGATCAAGGAGAAGAAGGACTGCTGGCCCTGCCACGTGCCCAGCCCCATCTTCCTCGCCGGCTTCGGCAAGGTCCCGCCTCCCCGGTCCCACGCCCGTTCCGAGGGCGTGGGGTGCACCGCCTGCCATTACACCCCGCAGGGCATGGCCGGAAGCGTCGACGATCCCGCCGCGCCGTGCCAGCCCGTCGACGAGCCCGGCATCCGGACCATCGAACACTGCTCGGGATGCCACAACCAGCACAAGACGCATGACGAGTGGCGAACGTCCCGGTTCCACCCGGACACGGACTGCAACGATTGCCACATGCCCGAGGTGAAAGGCGTCGTCACCAAGGGCAAGCCCCCCCGGACCTACCACGCCCATACCTGGCCGGGATGCCACGACCTCGAAACGCTCCGCAAGGCCTTCCGGCTCTCGGCGCGGGTCACGGAGGACGGGGAAGCCGTCATCGAACTGACGAACGACGGCGCGGGGCACCATTTCCCCACGGACGCCCGCTTTCACCGGGCCGATCTCAAGGCGGACGTGATCCGCGAGGGGGGCGAGATCGTCAACCAGGTCGACGAGGTCTTCCGGAACCCCTTCCGCTACGTGATCGGCGTTCCCAACACCCAGATCAAGCCGGGGGAGAAGAAAGTCTACCGCTGGACCCTTCGCGAGACGAAGGGCGTGCTCCGGGTGCGCCTCCTCTACTGCCTCCAGCCTTCCCCCGGGGACGTTTCCCGCACCCTCTCCGGCAACAACCACGTGTTGCTGGAGGAACTTCGGATCCCCTTTCCATGACTTCGACGCGCAAAGCGGACCTGGCCTTCGTCCTGGCCGTCGCGGCGGCCCTGGGCCTCTCGCTCGCGGCGGGGCTTGTGCTGGCTCCCGCCCCCGCGCCGGCTCCCGCCCCCCCGCCGGTCCCCTCGCCTCCCCGCCCCCCAGGCGATTTCGACCCCCGGGCGGTCGACGCCCGCGCCCTGGCGGACGTGGAGGACGGCACGACGACGTCCGAGCGACAGGACCTGGAAGCGCTGGCCGCCCGGGGACGATCCGCGCTCGAGCGAGACGTTCCCGGCGTCGTGGAGGCGGAAGAAGCCCTGGCCGGGCTTGCGGCCTTCGGCGAGAAAGCCGTTCCGCTCTCCCTGGCCTGGCTGGAAGACGAGAATCCCATCGTGCGGCGCGCGGGCGCGCGGCTGGCCGGCCGCATCGCATCCCCGCTTCCCGTGCCCGCCCTGGCCGCCCGGCTCGAGGACGAGGCCTGGGAGGTCCAGGCCGACGTCGCGTGGGCGCTGGGCCGGATCGGCGACCGGTCCGCCGTGGTGGACCTGCTCGTCTGGCGCAAGGAGATGGCGAACGGACCGCGGCATCCCGTGGCCAAGATCCGCGTCGCCGAGGCCCTCCTTCGGCTGGGCAACACGTCCGCCGTGGAATGGCTGATGGACGGGATGTTCGGCAAGGTCTTCGAGGGCGCGCTGGCGTCCCGGATTCTCAGGGAGCAGGCCGGCGGAGGCTTCGGGTTCGACCGGGAAGCCGCCCGCCGGGACACCGACGCCGCCGCGCGGAAGTGGTGTTTGTGGTGGCAGGACTGGAAGGGGTTCTTCCGGCCCGCCGAAACCTCCCCGGACCGCACGCAGGCCGACCGGCTGGCGGCCCGGATCCTCGAAGAGATGCGCGCCCTGGACGGCTCGCGGTACTACACGCTCTACTGGGGCCGTCCTCTCCTCGCGCGCCTGGGGACCCTCTCCGTCGACTACCTGCTGGAAGCCCTGTACGAGGGCGATCCCTCCGATCCGCGGGATGCGTCCTTTCACATCCGGATGAACGCCGCCGAGTCCCTCGGGATGATGGTCGAGATGAAGGTGCAGCCCGCGCCGGACCGCGCCCGGATCGCTCCCCATCTCAACGCGGTGCTCTCCACGGACGCACACGCTTCCGCCCGGGGCGCCGCCGCGCGGGCCCTGGCCGTCATGGGGGACCGGCGTTCCGTGGCCCCGCTTCTTCACCGGCTCGAAGACGACCCCGACCCCTCCGTGCGCATCGAGGCGGCCCGGACGCTGGAAGCGCTGGGATTCGCCTCGGCCGTCCCCCGGCTGGAGGCCTTCCTTCCCGGGGGGCCGGGGGAAAACGAGGCGCTCCGTTTCGAGACCCGCGCGGCCCTGAACACGTGCCGGAGGGAGTCGCCCCTGCCGCCGGTGGTCGAGGGGCTCGCCACGGCGCTCGAGGCCGGCGACGCGGCCACGGCGGAGGAGGCGCTGGCGCGTCTGGGCGCGCTGACGGGGCGCCGCTCGACGTTGCCCCCCGCGGAGGACGCGGGCGCCCGCGAGAAGCTCCTGGCCTCGTGGAGGCGGCAGGCGCGGTTCGACGTGCTGGTGCGCCGGCTGATCGCGCTCCACCACGCCGGGGAAACGGGGAGGTCCTTCGAGATCCTGACGGGCGAGCTGGCCTCGTACCTGGGGCCCGAGGCGCCCCCCCGGCCTTCCGATGCCTCGAAGGCGCTGGACTATTTCACGGGTTTCCAAGACCTGTGGACGATCCTGGGGGGGATCCGGGAAGCGATCGACGCCGACGAGCTCTTCTCGACGCGGATCGTGAACGGCGCCGAAGCCCTGAAAACCGTGACCGGCCGGCCCAACGCCATGCATCCCCGCACGGTCACCTCCGCGGGGGTGGGAAGCAGCGGCCAGGTGAAGAGCGTGCTGATCTCCCTCCTCGAGCGCTGGGAATCCTGGGCCCGGCGCAACGGGCCGGGATGCCTGCCGGAGTGACCCGTCCCGTGCCCTATTTTTTTGCGATGGTGGACACGGCGGAGCCGATCTTCACGTTCTTCGGGGTCCGGCCCGCGCGCACGAGCAGCAGCTCGTCCAGGGTGTCCGCGGGGGAGGGATAGCGGCGGGCGGGGTCCTTGACCATCATCTTGACGAGCACGCGGCCGAATCCCTCGGAGAGGTTCGGGTTGATCTTCCGGGGCGGCGGAATCTGCTCGGTGATGTGTCGCGCCATGACGACCAGCGGGGGCCCGAGTTTCTTGAAGGGCATGGAGCCGGTGGCGAGATGGTAGAGGGTGGCGCCGAGGGAATAGATGTCGGTGCGGATGTCGATCTGGGCGTCGCCGCGGGCCTGCTCGGGGCTCACGTAATTGGGCGTGCCCACGGCCTCCTCGGTGGATCGTCCGTCCGTGGAGGCGACGTTCCGCGCCAGGCCCAGATCGCATAGTTTCGCGATCCCCTGCGCGGTGATCATGATATTCTCGGGCTTGACGTCGCGGTGGACGATGCCGTGCTGGTGGGCGTGGTCGAGGGCGCGGCAGACCTGGATCCCGATGTCGAGGACCGCGGTCTCGTCCAGCGCGCCTTTTTGCTGGACGAGGTCGTGGGCGGTCTCCCCTTCCACGTACTCCATGACGAAGTAGTAGTGGCCCGAGGCCTCTCCGACGTCGATGGCGCGGATGATGTTCTCGTGGCTGAGCGCGGCGGCCGCCCGGGCTTCCCGCATGAAGCGGTCGATGAAGAAGGCGTCGCGGGCGAGTTTCGGCGCCAGGAGCTTGACGGCCACCTCCCGGTCCAGGCTCACCTGGCGGGCGAGGAAGACCGCGCCCATGCCCCCCTCGCCGATTTTCGAGAGGACCTTGTAGCCCGGAAGGGGAAGGGCCAGGTCGCCGTGCCCCTGGATGGACAGGATCTTCTGGACGTCCGCTTCGCCCATGGCGCCCTTGCGGACGAGGATCTCGCCCAGCTTCATGTGGACGCCCGAGAGGGCGTCCATCTTGGCCTGGGTGCGCAGGGCCTCGTTGAGCTGCGCCTCGTTGATCAGACGGCTCCGGAGGGCGATCCGCCCGAACAGCGTGTTCTCGGTGGTCTCTTCCGTATAGTACCCCCGGGCCTTGAGGTTCCTCCGCTGGGTCTCGAGGACGCGGAGAAGACCCGGCTCGTCCAGTCCTCCCCGCTCCATGAGGATCTTCCCGATCTGCCACTCGCGGTGCGTCGTCTCCTGGAGGGCCACGGCCTCGTCCACCTGCCGCTGGGTGACCAGCCCCAGCCTCACCGCGATCCGGCCGAAGAGGATTTCCTCGACCCCCTCGTCCAGGGCTTCCGCCGCCGAGGGATCCAAGGCCGTGCGGAACTCCAGCACCGAAGGACCCACCTTGATGAGATCGCCGTCGCTCAGGACGTGCTCGCTCACGGCCCGGCCGTTCACGTAGGTTCCGAAGCTGGACTGGAGATCCCGGATCACCAGCGTGTTTCCCTCGGGGACGATCTCGCAGTGCTTCCGGGAGACCTGCTTCCCGAAGAGGCGGATCTTGTTGCTCGTCTGGCGCCCCAGCGTGACGCGGGCGCCCTCGGCGACCTCGTAGACGAAGCCCCGGTTGACGCCGAGAAGAACGGTCAGGGTTCCGACCGGCCGGACGCCTTCCCCGCCCAGGCTCACTTCCAGGCTCACCGGCACGCCGGGCTTCGGAAGGGAGAGCCCGCAGGAGGGGCATTTCCTGGGGGGCCGGCCCCGGTCGAGGGCGTACGGCTTGCCGCACCCCTCGCAACGGTAGGTGGGCTTCTGGATCCCCTGGAGCATGTCCTCGAGCTGGAAGCGCGTGAGGTAGCCCTCGTCGAGGAACACGCTCTGGAGGGAGGTGCCCGGTCCTCCCCGGCGCCGGGTCTCCTTGGCCGCTTCCAGGAAATCGACGGTCAAGAGGCCCGTGGCCGTGACGATCTTCTCCAGGGCGGCGTCGGTGTCCGCTTCCACGGAAGCGGGAGAGGGGGGGAGGGGCGTGGGGGGCGGGGCGGGGGCGAAGATGCGCAGGAGAATCGCGTGGTCCTCCGCATTCAGGTAGCCCTTCTCGAACAGGATGTCGGGCAACGTCTTCGCGCCCCGGGCCTCCAGCACGGCCCGCAGACATTCGTCCGCCTGCGCGGGCGTCGCCATCCCCTGGGCGATCACCATCTTGTGGATCAGGCGGTTGTCTGCCTCGTCGGCCATATGCGAACCGTCACCGGACCACTTCTTCGACGAGATCGCTCCCCTCGAACCGGAATCCGACATTGAGGACGAACGAGATGGTGGAGGACGTCCGGGTGAAACCGTGCCCGAAGCCGCCCTCGACGATGAAATGCCCCAGCAGGACCCGGGCGCCCACGTGGGAGGTGAGCACGAGGGTCGAGAGGGGCTCGAATTCGCCGAAGGCGCTCGTGTTCCCCTGGACCTGGGCCACGAGGGCGAGATGGTCGTCCAGCTGGATCACCGCCCCCAGACCGAAGAAGAAGACGGGGTCGAGATCCACGTCGCGGTCGAAGAAGATCTCCCCGAAGGGGATCGTCAGGCCCATCGAACCCTGCGGGATCAGGCGAGGCCACCGGAGAAACCGGAAAAGGTCCATGGCGCCCGTGATCTGGACGGCGAGGTCCGGCATCCCGCTGGTCGTGAAGTTCTTCGGGTTCCGCGCGACCGGCACCTTGAAGGAGACCTCGGAGGTGATCCCGGTCTCCGGTTCGTCGGAAAAGGGCCGGAACAGGCGCGTCTTCAACCCCAGGAGCAGGTTTCCGAGGTCCGCCCGCCGGTCGTACGGCCGGATGTAGGGGTCGAAGAAGTGGGTGATGTAGATGTCGTAATTCCCTTCCCGCAGGTTCCCCGTGGTCAGTTCGATCCGGGCTTCGATGTCATCGGAGAGCCCGTGGGCGATCTTCAAGAACCCCTCGTCGTACCGGTTGTCATCGTAGCGGATGAACAGGCCGTATCCATAGGTCCCCTCTTCCAGGTTTCCGAAGGCCCCGTCGTACCCGCTGGTGAATTCCCAGACCCGGGAGGGAAGCGTCCGCGTCCCCTCGAAGGGGGGGATGTGCACGAGCGTGTGGAAAAGGTTGTTCCGCCCCGTCCGAAGGGGCTTGCACGGCATGAGACTCGGCCGGCCGATGAACGTCGTCAGGCTGGGGCGCTCGATGCGGGGTCGTTCCCCCTTGATGCCGCCGGGCACCTGCGGCAGCTCGCCCATGCGCCGCTCCTCCTCCAGGACGTCCCGCATCGTCCCCCCGGCCTCTTCCCGGTCCTCCTCCTCCCCGAAGAAGGTGACCGGTTCCTCGCGGGCCACCCCGGATTCCCTCTCCCACCTGTCGATGAGCGCGTCCACGTCCGCCAGCACTTCGGGAGGCGGGGTGGGAAGCGAGCGCTCGGCGGTGGTCAGCGCCTCCGGCGCCCCCTTCCGCTGGAGCCGGAAGCGGGCCTCGGCCATGCGTTTCACGGCCTCCTCGGAGGAAGGACGTGCGGTCAGGGCCGCACCGAAGTACAGGGAGGCGGCCCGGGGCCGGCCGCTCTCCAAAGCCTCCGCCCCTCGCCTCATCATCTCGTCGAAGGAGATGGCGCCGATCGTGGCGATCGCCTCCCCTCCGCCGGGCTGGATCACGCGTTTTCGGGGACCGGCGCGTTCCTCGGGGGCCGAGGAACACCCCGGGCCAGCCAACCACAGCGCGCCCAGGAGCAGAGCCCATCCCGCTTTTGTTCGCAATGCCTGGATCATCGATCCCCGATACCGCCAATCGTTTCTGGATTATCCTGGCGGCTCCAAGAACCGTCAAGGGAAGATTTTATCGAGAGACGTTCGCTTGCGCGCCGCGTGGGGATATCATGAGAGAGACATCGCGGCCTGCGGAACCGCGACACCGAACGCTTCATCGAGAACGAGGATCCCATGGGCGACGGCCCCCTCTCGCCGCGCCGGCGCTTGACGGCCCTGCGCTCCCTCACCCTCGCCGGCCTCCTGATCGTGCTGGCCTTTCCTCTTCCCGTCGCGGCCCGGGACTTCAACGCCCGCCTCGAAGACCTCGGCCGCGATCTGGCCGACGCCCGTTGGAACATCCGCCGGGAAGCCACCCGGAAGCTGGTCGCCCTCGGGGACACCGTCCTTCCCTTCGCCTTCCGGCTCCTCCACGCGCCGGACGCCGAGGTCCGGGCCCGCGCCAGGATCGTCCTGGGCAAGAACCTGGAAAGCCCTCTTCTCCTCCGCGAGGCCTTCCGCGCCGGAGAACGCGGAACAGACTGGGTGTTCGGCAGGGTGATTGACGAACGAGGGCGCGCCGAGCCGCACGGCCTTCCCCTCGAAGAGGTGGTCCGGGCCGCCGGCTTCTATGGAGGACCTGCCGCCGTCCCGCACCTGGCGCGATGCGCCGCCCTCGGCGTCCCCGGCGCGGCGGACGCCCTCGCCCTCGTCGGCGAGCGGGACCGGGCCCTGGCCGCCTGCATCGAGCGATACCGGCCCGACCGGCCGGCCAACCTCCTTCACGCCCTCGGGAAGCTCGGGGGACGGGACGCGGCGTCCTTCCTCCGGGAAAAGGCGGCCTCCGGGACGCCCTTGGAGCGGCACGCCTCCGTGGCGGCGTTGAAGGCGCTGGCCGAGACGCGAACGGTCGAGGGCCTCGCCCGCGCCATGGTCTCGGAGGGAAGCGCCGCGCGGGAAGCCCGCCGCATGCTGGAGACCTCCGCCCCCCCCCGCCGCCTCCGCGTCGCCGACCGGATCCTGCGGCTTGCGGGACGGGAGGAGGAAAGGTCCGCATCGCTCGCGGAGGCTTCCTGGGTCCAGACGGCCGTGCCCCCCGCCCTGTTCTCCTTCCGCCGAATCGCCGACCCCCTGCCGGCCATCGCGCGCGTCCTTTCCGAAAGCGGAGAAGGGCCCGGCGCGCGCTGGGCCCTTGGGGTCCTTTCGGAATGGCCCCGTCGCCCCGAGGCCCTCGCGATCATCGTCGAGGCCCTCGCCCGCCCCGGCCTCGCAGACGCCGCGAAGGAGGCCCTCGCCCGGACGGGCGGCTTCGCGGCCCCCGCCCTCGGCGAGCGCCTCCTCACGCATCCCGGATCCGTTCCGCCGGGATGGTCGAGCGTCTTCGTCGCTCTCGACCAGGGACGCTGTTCGCAGGTCCTCGCCCGGATCCTCCGGGGCGGCGCAGCCCGTGACGCGAGGGAGGCGGCGCGGGCCCTCGGCTTGCTGGGGGGCCCGGAAGCGCTGGACGCCCTGGAAGCGGGGCTGGAACGCCCCGCCGTGCGAAGGGCCTGCGCGGCGTCCCTGGGCCGGATGGGCGCGGAAATCGGTCTCGAAAAACTGGCGGGCCTGCTGTCCCCGCGGCCGTCGCCGGCGCTGATCGAGGGGCTGGGGCGGACGGGGGACCCGCGCGCCTTGCCTCTCCTTTCGTTCCTGCTCGGCCGCCGTCGGCTGGCTCCCGCGGCCGTACGGGGGCTGGTGAGGCTCGGAAACGCAAGGGCCCGGACGCTCGTCCGCCGGGCGCTGGCCGACGACCGGCTCTGGAGGGCCGCCGTGGAGGCGATCGGCGATTCGGGAGACCGGACCTGGCTTCCTCTCCTCGACGCGTTTTCGAAGGCCGCCCGCTCCCTCGGGCTTTTCGACAGGGTCGCGCAAGCGGAGCGCGCGACCTCGAACATCTACAGGAGGTGAGATGACCTTCAGAACCGTCGCCGTGACCGCCCTGGGGGCGGTCGTGTTCGCCTGCGCGGCCCCTTCGGCGCGGGCCGGTTCCGCGGACCGGACCCTGCGCGTGTTCGACGTCCGCCAGATCCTGTTCCCCTACGAGAGCCGGGAGGGGCCGCGATTCTCGCTGACGGAGCGGGGCCCGGCCCTACGCGAGGAACGGCTCCCGGTCGTCCCCCGCTTCCAGGAGGAGGGAAGCGGGGCCGCCATCGACGAGGACGCGCTCCTTTCGATGATCCGGGATCTCGATCCCGCGACCTCCTGGGAGGAGGCGGGGACCTTTCTCCGGGTGATCCACGGGCGCCTGTTCGCACGCCACGCGCCGGACGCCCTGGAGAGCATCGAGGGATTCCTCGGGCTGCTCGAGAAAAACGTCTCCAGGACGCTGGCCGTCCGGGCGCTGATCTACCGGCCCGGAACCGGCGCAAACCTGCCCGAGAGCCCCTTGTCAAAGGCGGACGCCGACGCGCTGTCGGCGCGGATCGAGCGGGAAGGCCGGCGGATCGAGACCGTGTCCGCCCTGGGCCTCCACGGAAAGCGATTTCACGCCGCCAAGGGGAGGCAATTTCTCCACCTGGCCGAGTACGACGCGTCCGTCAGCGCGAAAGCCGCCCTCGCCGATCCGGTCATGGAGGTGGCGGACCAGGGCGTGGTGCTGGACGTCCACCCCGTCCTGTCCGCGAGCACCCGGACGTGCATCCTGACCCTCCGCCTGTCCTGCGCGTTCCCCGATTCCGGGGGCGCGGGCGTCCGCGAGGCAGAGACGCCGTCGGGCAAGGTCCAGGTCCCCTCCCATGCGCACACGGCCCTCCGGGGGTCGGTCACGGTGCCGCTTTCGGGCGGCGTGGTGATCGGCGCCACGTCGGCGGAGGAAACGGGGAAGGGGACGTCATCGAGCCTGCGCGTCCTCCTTCGCGTGGACCCGGTCGGGTGGGAGCCGCCCGAAGAGAAGCGGGAAGGGGAATAGGGATGGGGGATGGGGGATGGGCGATGGGCGATGGGAGACCAGAATGCCCTTTCTACGAGATCGGTCCTACCGCAGAGATCGCGGAGACCGCAGAGATGCACAGGGATTGGAGATTTCAGCCACGCAGTCGTAGGGACGGACGCTAGTCCGTCCGCAGCACTTCGGCGCAATGCTTGCGCAGACCGCCGGCTTCCAGCCGGCAGATTTCAGTCGCGCAGTCGTAGGGACGGACGCTAGCGGTTCGACGGGGCTCACCGCCGTCCTGAGCGAAGTCGAAGGGCCGGCAGCCCCCAAATATCAACCCACCCACCCACTTCCGGGGTTGCTGTTTGTGGGAGGCGCTTTGGTTGCGGCTCGGCTGCTTTGCGATCGGGGGGGGGCCCGGAGCCCCTACGGCTCGGGCTCCGGATCCTCGTCTGGAAAGGGCGCCGGCGCCTCTTCGTCGTCTTCCGGAAGATCCCGGGGCACGTGGCTGATGTGACGGCCGTCGCTTCCCGCGTTCCGCGAAGGATCCACGATCCCCAGGTCCTCCGCTTCCCGGAGGGCGAGGTTGATGGATTCGATCTGGCAGGTCACCTCGTACGCCTTCTCGTTGTATCGTTCGGCGAGATCGGAGAACTCGAGGAACTTGCGGATGAGCGCGTCCCGCTCCTGCTCCAGCGATGCAACGATCTTCTTCGTCTTCGCGTCCATGGACGCCCCCTTCGATCCAGCGTACGTTTCCATTGTATCGATTCCGGGATCGAGGGGCGACCCCTCGCCGGCGGTGAGGTTTTCGCGCTGTTGGGCTTTTGACTTCTTCTCTCTTTGTTCTCTGTGTCGAAGACTTGCCCGCTGTGACGCGTCTCTGCTGCTGTAGGATGATTCGAGACATTTCACCGCATCGCATCATCGCCAAGGATCGAAGATGGCAACCGTCAAAATGAAGCACGAAGCCCTGAAGTAGAGCGCGCTTCAAGTCGGATCGCGGACATCCTGTCCGCAGCACCTCGTTCCGCATGGCTGCGCCACTTCACCCTTCGACCGTTCGACCCCGGCTCACGGTCGATCCTGAGCCTGTCGAATGGATCGACGGGCCCAGGGTGGTGGTGAGCAAGGTCGAACCACTTGGTTCCGTGGCTCACGACGAACGTCGGCCCGTCCCCCTTTCCCCACGATCCGGTTCTCCGTATGATCATGTCGGGGCAACCCGTTTCCGCCGGCGGTCCGTTTTCCGGCTTCGTGGACGCGCTCATGGACGACAAGATGCAGGAGACCATTCGTGCGCTGGTCGGCGGGCTCGCGCACGAGATCAAGACGCCGCTGAGCACGATCGGGATGAACCTCCAGCTCATGCGCGAATCCCTCCAGGCGGCGCCCCAGCGCACGCCGCTCGAGGAGAAGTCCCTCCGGAAGATCCTCCTGGTGGAAAAGGAGGTTCTCCGGCTCGGGGACACGCTGAACGAGTTCCTCCGCTTCATCGGCACGAAGGGGGCCGAGAAACGCCCGGGGAGCATCAACCTTCTGGTGGCGGAGCTGCTGGATTTCCTCGAGCAGGAATGCCGGGCCAAGAAGATCGCGATCCACCGCCAGCTGGACTACCGGATACCGCTGTTCCATTTCGATTTCGAGCAGGTTCGCCAGGCGGTGCTGAACGTGCTGAAGAACGGCGTGGAGGCGATGGAGAAGGAGGGGGGGGATCTCTGGGTGGAGACGTCGCAGCGCGGAAGCGAGGCGTGGATCACGGTGACGAACACGGGGCGGCCCATCCCGAGGGAGGAGCGGGAGAAGATCTTCGGCCTCTATTACTCGACGAAGGCGAAAGGGTCGGGGCTGGGGCTTCCGTCGGCGGCGCGGGCGTTCGAGCAGCACGGGGGCGGGATCGAGCTGGACGAGGAGCCGTCGTGGGGGGTGCGTTTCGTCCTGCGCCTTCCCATGGGGGACGCGAACCGGCCGTCGGGCGACGCGAGAGACAAGGGGAAGCTGTATGGCGGATGAGGAGAAGGACGTCCGCGTCCTGGTGATCGACGATCTGAAGAGCCACGCGGAGGCCACGGCGGAGGCGCTGTCGGTGGTGGGCTACACGTGCGCCTTCGCGACGTCGGGGGAGGAGGGCGCGGCGATGATGGAGGGCGGGGATTTCGACATCGTCGTGACGGATCTGGTGATGCGCGGGATGAGCGGGATGGAGGTCCTGCGCCGCATCAAGGCGATGCGAAGCGACGTCGAGGTGATCATGGTGACGGGGTATTCCACGGTGGAATCGGCGGTGGAGGCGATCCAGGAGGGCGCCGCCCACTACCTGCGAAAACCGGTGAACATCCAGGAGCTCCGGGCGGTCGTGGCCAAGGCGGTGGAAAAGCAGACGCTGGTGCGGCGGAACATCGAGCTGAGGCGCCAGCTGGACCTGAAGGAGGGCATCGAGGGCATCGTGGGCAGCAGTCCCGCCATGAAGCCCGTCTTCGAGCGGATCCAGCAGGTCGCACCCACGACCTCCCGGGTCCTCATCCAGGGCGAGAGCGGAACGGGCAAGGAGCTGATCGCCAAGGCCGTCCATTCCCTGAGCCCGAGGCGCGAGCGGCCCTTCGTCCCCCTGAACTGCGCGGCGCTCTCCGAGGGGGTGCTGGAGAGCGAGCTCTTCGGCCACGAGAAGGGCGCCTTCACGGGCGCCCTGTCCGCGCGCAAGGGGCGCTTCGAGTTCGCCCACCGCTCCACCCTCTTCCTCGACGAGGTGGGCGAGATGCCCCCCGCCACCCAGGTCAAGTTGCTGCGCGTCATCGAGGAGGGCGAGATCCACCGCGTCGGATCCAGCGCACCGGTGAAGGTGGACGTGAGACTCCTCGCCGCCACCAACAAGCCCCTGGAGAAGAAGGTCCAGGAAGGCTCCTTCCGCGAGGACCTCTACTTCCGTCTCAACGTCGTCCGCATCGACGTGCCCCCCCTGCGGGAGAGACCCTCGGACATCCCCTTGCTGGTCAACGCCTTCGTCCGCGAGCTCGCCAATATTCACGACCGCCGCATCAGCTCGGTAAGCCTGGAGGCGCGCCGGGCGCTCCAGACCTACGCCTGGCCGGGCAACGTGCGGGAACTCAAGAACTGCATCGAGAACGTCATGGTGCTGAGCCAGGGCGAAACCATCGGCGTGGACGACCTTCCCGAATCCATCGTGAACCGCAAGAGCCCGACGCGCGCCGTGGAGGGGCTCGCGGGCCTCTCGCTGTCGGAGATCGAGAAGATCGCCATCCGCCAGGCGCTCGAGATGGTGGACGGGAACCGGGAGAAGGCGGCGAGCATCCTGAAGATCGGCGAGCGGACGCTGTACCGCAAGATCAAGCAGTACGGATTGAAGTGATCCATGGTGTGTCGAAAGGCTTGCCGTATCCGGCCGCTTGCCCGCTGTCTTCTTGGCGTCCTGTTCCGAAGATTCAGGGAAAACCATGATCGATGACCGCCTTGGAGGGCGAGGGTCCTCCCGAGCCCAAACAAGGGCTCGCCAGGAGGCTCGCCCTCCAAGTTTTCATGGTTTCCGGGAGAGCCGAAGGCTCATGATAGACTGGGTTGGTGCAGGGCCCGGAGCCTGCCATATCGGCAGAGGAGAAGTCTTTCCCGATCCCGTGGTGTCAGATTGACACGGGGCGGAATCGAGGTGCCCCCACACATGCTTATCGAATCAAACAAGTTACATCAATCCTCTTCGTCATGATGCTCGGCATGGCTTTTGCGATTCTCTTGTTTGCAGAACGGAATATCGAGCTGGCGGGATGATCCCAGGAAGGCGGGAACCGTTCCGGTTCCTGCTTTCGGGGGACGCATTGAAGGGAAAGGACATGGCGAACGTATCACAGAAGGTGATCGGCATCGATCTCGGCACCACGAACTCGGTGGTCGCGGTGCTCGAAGCGGGCGAGACGAAGGTGATCACCAATCCGGAGGGGAGCCGGGTGACGCCCTCGGTGGTGGCGTTCACGGAATCCGGCGAGCGGCTGGTGGGGGTGCAGGCCAAGCGCCAGGCGGTGACGAATCCGCAGAACACCCTCTTCTCGATCAAGCGCTTCATGGGGCGCCGGCACAAGGAGGTCTCGTCCGAGGAGAAGATCGTGCCCTACGAGGTGGTGGGAGGCCCGGACGATCCGGTGAAAGTGCGCGTTCGGGGGAAGGAATACACGCCTCCCGAGATTTCGGGGATGATCCTGCGTCATCTCAAGGAGACGGCCGAGTCGTATCTGGGCGAGACGGTGGAGAAGGCGGTGATCACGGTGCCGGCCTACTTCAACGATTCGCAGCGCCAGGCGACGAAGGACGCGGGTCAGATCGCGGGTCTGAAGGTGGAGCGGATCATCAACGAGCCCACGGCGGCCTCGCTGGCCTACGGGATGGAGAAGAAGAAGAACGAGAAGATCGCGGTGTTCGACCTGGGCGGCGGCACGTTCGACATCTCGATTTTGGAGGTCGGGGAGGGCGTCTTCGAGGTGCTGAGCACGAACGGGGACACGCACCTGGGGGGCGACGACTTCGACGACCGCCTGATCAACCACGTGGCCGACGAGTTCAAGAAGGACCAGGGGATCGACCTTCGCAACGACCAGATGGCGCTTCAGCGTCTGAAGGAGGCGTGCGAGAAGGCGAAGACGGAGCTTTCGTCCTCGGTGCAGACGACGGTGAACCTGCCGTTCATCACGGCGGATTCCTCGGGTCCGAAGCATCTGCAGACGAACGTGACGCGTGCGAAGTTCGAGCAGCTGATCGACGACCTTCTGGAGCGTACGCGCAAGCCCTGCGAGCAGGCGCTGGCGGACGCGAAGCTGTCGCCCGGGGAGATCGACGAGGTGATCCTGGTGGGCGGGTCGACGCGGGTGCCGGCGGTGCAGGCCATCGTGAAGGAGATCTTCAAGAAGGACCCGAACCGCAGCGTGAACCCGGACGAGGTGGTGGCGAGCGGGGCGGCGATCCAGGGGGGCGTGCTGGCGGGCGAGAAGAGCGACGTGCTGCTGCTGGACGTGACGCCCTTGTCGCTGGGGATCGAGACCCTGGGCGGCGTGATGACGAGGCTGATCGAGCGGAACACGACGATCCCGGTGACGAAGAAGGAGATCTTCTCGACGGCGGACGACAACCAGCAGGCGGTGGACATCCACGTGCTGCAGGGGGAGCGCGAGATGGCCGAGCACAACCGCACGCTGGGGCGGTTCCGCCTCGACGGGATCCCGCCGGCGCCGCGGGGCATGCCGCAGATCGAGGTCTCCTTCAACATCGACGCGAACGGCATCCTGAACGTCTCGGCGAAGGACATGGGGACGGGCAAGGAGCAGTCGATCCAGATCCAGTCCTCTTCGGGCCTGAGCGAGCAGGACGTGAAGAAGATGCAGAAGGACGCCGAGGAGAACGCCGAGGAGGACAAGAAGCGGCGCGATCTCATCGACGCGCGCAACCAGGCCGACCAGCTGGTGTACACGACGGACAAGACGCTGCAGGAGCACGGGGACAAGCTGACCGAGGCGGACCGCAACGCGATCGAGGAGGCGAAGAAGGAGCTGGACCGGGTGAAGCAGAGCGAGGACGCCACGGAGATCCGCCAGGCGATGGAGAAGCTCACCCAGGCCTCCCAGAAGATCGGCGAGATCCTCTACCAGGAGGCGGCCAAGGCGCAGGGCGCGCAGCAGGCGGGCCCGGGCGGCCCCGGCGGGCCCGGCGGGCCGGGCGGCCCGGGCGCGGGTCCCGGCGCGGGCCCCGGCCAGCCCCCGCCGCCGGGCGGCGAGGAGAAGAAGGACGACGACGTGATCGACGCCGATTTCGAGGTCAAGGAGTGACGCCTGCAGGTTGCTGACAGGGGGAGCAGGACGCGAAGGACACAAAGCGGGGGCGTGGAAAATCTTTCATCGGAGTCTTGGAGGGCGAGCCTCCTGGCGAGCCACAGACTTCGATCTGCGCGGTGCGCGGGCCTCTCCTCCCGCCTTCCCCTCATGCTGCGTACCGGAGGATCTCGACCTCCGCGCCCTTGCGGACGGCGTCCTCGGCCAGGCCCAGGACGTTTCCGGCCGCATCCTCCGAGAGATAGTACTCGCCGCAATTCTCGCAGACCTGCGCGGGAACGCCCTTCACCACCACCGTCGTTTCTCCCCGCTGAAGCGTCACGGTCACGATGCCTTCATGCGTTTCGCCTTGCCTGCAGAGAAAACAGTTCATTTTTTCTTTCTCCTCTTGAAGTCCGGTTCCCACAGATCGGGATCAGGATCGTATACCGTGACTACGTGAAGGCGCTCGCCTTCTCCTTCGACCGCGACAACAGCATGGAGGGCGCGTTCTCCTGCGAATCCGAGCATCAGGCGGCTGGGGTGAGGATCGTCTTCCGGATAATCCGAGATGACTTCACCATGGAGGATGACCTGAAGAACATCATCTTTCCCGATCCTTCTCTCGAACATCCTCCGGACGGCGTGGCCGCTGAAAAAGATCTCCATCTCTATCGCTCATCTCAAGCAGGCGATCAACATCGACAACCATATTCATGCTATCGAAATCCCGGATGAAAATTCAACTTCCCTCGCCTCGCTCGAAAACGATTGATCGGCTCATCGCGCCAGCGGTAAAATGACGCCCGGATCGTCTTCACCGCCATGTTTGCAGGAAGACCGGGGGCGCCATGAAAGAGAGGCCGGAGATCCTTCTCGGGCGCATCGCGCTCGAGAACGGCTGGATCACCGAGGAGCAGCTCCGCCAGGCCCTCGAGATCCAGGAATCCGAGGGCTGGAGACGGCTCGGCGAGATCCTAGTCTCGCGGAAACACCTCTCCGAAGAAGCCCTCCACAAGGTCCTCGAACAGCAGAAGATCCGCCTCGAAAACGTCCCGCCCCTCTCACGGTACTCGCTCCAGAACCTCCTGTTCGGGCGCATCGCCGTCAAGTACGCCTTCGCCCCCGAGGAGGAGGTCAACCGCGCGCTCCGCGCCCAGGCCAAGTACCGCGCCCACGGCATCGAGAAGAAGCTGGGCGACGTGCTCGTCTCCCTGGGCATCCTCTCCAAGGACCAGGTCGGGAACATCCTGGCCATCCAGCAGGAACTCCTCACCGGGACAACAGGAGAAGAGGATCCGGAGGACGAGAAGGAGGAAATCGAGGAGGAAGAGGAAGAGGAAGAGTACGAGGAGGAGGAAGAAGAAGAAGAGGAGGAAGATCTTCCCCGGCGCGCGAAACGGATCGGCCGCTACGTCCTGATGCGCGAGCTCGCCCGCGGCGGCATGGGCGTGGTCTACCTGGCCAGGGATACGAAAACCGGAAAGCAGCGGGCCGTCAAGTTCATGCTCGCCGGCGACGCCGCCACGCGCGGCCAGGTCAAGCGATTCATGCGGGAGGTGAAGAACAACGCGAGGCTCCGGCACCCGAACATCGTGAGTGTACGGGATACCGGGGAGGCGGGCGGGCGCCCCTTCTTCGCGATGGAATACGTGGACGGTCCCTCTCTGGACGAAACGATCCGGAAGAAGCCCATGGAGGCGAGAAAGGCGGCTTCGCTCATGGCGAAGGTGGCCCGCGGCATCGCCTACGCCCACGGCCTGGGGGTGATCCACCGCGACCTGAAGCCGGCGAACGTGCTGCTGACGTCCGCGGGGGAGCCGAAGATCGCGGATTTCGGGCTGGCCAAGGACGTGGGGGGGGATTCGCTTCTCACGCGCTCGGGTGCCTCGCTGGGGACGCCGGCCTACATGCCGCCGGAGCAGGCCCAGGGGCGGATCCAGGAGATCGACGCTCGGTCGGACGTGTACGCGCTGGGGGCGATCTTCTACGAGCTGGTGACGGGGACGCCGCCGTTCACGGGATCGAGCCGGATGGAGGTACTGTTCAAGGCGATCAACGAGGAGGTGATGCCGCCGCGGCTGGTGCGGGAGGGCCTGCCGGCGGACGCGGACACGATCTGCCTGGTGGCGATGGCGAAGAGGAAACGGGACCGCTACCCGTCGGCGGAGGCGCTGGCGGAGGATTTCGAGCGTCTGGCGGGGAAGCGTTCCGTCGCGGCGAGGCCGCCGCAGAAGTTGAAGGCGCTGGGCACGCGGCTGGGCCGCCGGGCGAAGGGGCTTCTGGCGGGGGGAGTCGTCCTCTTCCTGGTCCTGGGGGTTTTGTCGGGCCTTTTCCTTCCTTTGAAAACGCTGCGCGGCGGGACGGACGACGACGAGGAGCGCGATGCAGCGAAGGTGCTCGCGCTGGCGCTGGAGCGGGCGGGGAAGAAACGAAAAAGCGAAGAGGTGAAGGAGACCTACGGGATTCAGGACAAGGAGGACGAGCCCGAGGGGCTGAGGAAGGCCCTCCAGCACGAAGAGGGACTGGAGAAGCTGGAATCGGGATTCCATCGGGAAGAATCGGAATACTTTCAGGCCATGGAAAAAGGCGAGTCCCTCCTTTCATCAGCGTGGTTCGATCAGGCGAGAAAGGCCTTCCAGCGGGCGTTGGACGTGAAGCCCGGCGATGAAAGAGCCATGAAACGCCTGAAAAACGTTGAGGAAGAAAAACGCGAATGGCGATTTAGACAATCGATGGAAGCGGGGAAGGTCGCGGAGAGCCGAAAGGACTGGAAGGCTGCCTTTGAAGCATTCGAAAAGGCGAAGAAGACGAAACCGGATGACGCAACAGCCAAAATTGCCATAGAGAGGATAAGGGAAAAGGAAACATTCGGCATTCTACCTGAAGACTACGAGGCTGCTTTTATAGTTCCCGACTCCGATCGGGACCAGTACGGAAATCCTGTGATGATGATCAATGGCTCGAGAAAAGATCTTATTACAGAGTATTCTTATGAGATCTGGCTGAAGCTACCAGAAGAGACATCTTCCACCGAACGCGAACCATGCGAAACGGGTGTCATCGAGTTCGTGCTTCTACCTGCTGGTTCCTTCATGATGGGCTCTCTGGATTCAGAGGGGGTACAATGGACAAACGCAGAAAAGCCCGTGCACCAGGTGACGATCTCGAAGCCATTTTATTTGGCGAAATACGAAGTGACGCAGAAACAGTGGAAGACCGTAATGGGGACCAACCCTTCTTCCTGCAAGAAGGCCGGTAACAATGCACCGGTTGAACAAGTTTCATGGAGAGCATGCAAAGATTTCCTTAAGAACCTCAACCAAAGATGCGGGATAGACTCTGGTTCGTCCCATTGCATTCGCCTACCTACCGAAGCCGAATGGGAATATTCATGCCGTGCAGGGACGAAGACGCGATATTGCGCGGGAGACAGCGATTCCGACCTTGCTCGCGCTGCATGGTTTGAAGGAAACTCGGGAGATACAACCCACCCTGTCGGTGGGAAGGATCCGAACGCGTGGGGCCTTTACGACATGCATGAAAATGTATAGGAATGGTGTGAAGACAGATGGCACGAGAACTACCGCGGAGTGCCGTCGAACGGGAAAGCATGGTTAAGCGGTTCGTCGGATCGAGTCTACAGGGGCGGAAGCTGGAGTGGAAGCGCCAGAGAGTGCCGTTCCGCCAATCGCGGATGGTTTGTACCCTTTGTAGGGGGCTTTTCTGTAGGCCTTCGCCTTTTGGTGCCGTTGCGGTAGAGGGCTTTTAGATCCATGCAACGTGCAGGAAACTTCAAGATCCTCTCCGAGCTGGGCCGCGGGGGCATGGGGATCGTCTACCGCGCCCTGGACACTGAGACCGGGCAGGAATGCGCCCTCAAGGTCCTCTCGGCCGGCTTCAAGGACGCCGGAAAGGTCGAGACCTTCCGCGCCGAGGCGCGCGTCACCGCTTCCCTGGACCACCCCGGCCTCGTCAAGGTCCACGATTCCGGCACCCTCCCTGGCACGGGCCAGGAATACATCGCCATGGAACTCGTCGACGGCGCGCCGCTGACCAAGCACATCGACGACGACGACCTGAACGTGGACGAATCCGCCCTCCTGGTCGCCCGCGCGGCGCACGCGCTCCACGCCGCCCACGAGGCCGGCGTGCTGCACCGCGACCTCAAGCCCGCCAACATCCTGGTCGATTCCAAGCGGCGCCCCAGGATCACCGACTTCGGCATCGCCGTGGAACTCGGCAAGCAGGCGAAGATGGCCCGCATGGGCGCCGCGCTCGGCACCCCGGCCTACATGCCCCCGGAGCAGGCCCGCGGCGAGTTCCAGAAACTGGACGCCCGTTCCGACGTCTACTCGCTGGGCGCGATCCTCTACGAGCTGGTCACCGGCTCCCCGCCGTTCCAGGGGGAGTCGATCTTCGCGGTGCTGGCCAGCGTGTCCGACGACGTGCCGCCCCTGCCGACGGATCTGAACCCGTCTCTGCCCCGGCGGCTCGAGAACGTCATCCTCAAGGCGATGCGGAAGTCCCGCCGGGGCCGCTACGCCTCCGCGAAAGACCTCGCCCAGGACCTGGAGCGGTTCCGCTCGGGCAAGGAACCCGCGGCGCAGGACGACGAGCGCACGGTGCGAAGGCTATATCTGATGCGCAAGCGGCGCGGGTTCGCAGCAGCGTTGCTCGCCGTCTCGTTCCTGATCCCGTTTCTCGCGCTGTTCCTCGTGCGCGCAGCGTCGCCAGGGCCTGCGGAGACGCCGCAGGAGAGGGCGCGGAAGATGTACTTCGAGGCGTCGGAGGCGTTCGAGGCGTCCGGTGCCCTTCGGGCGGCGGCGTGGGCGCTCGGCCAGGGGATCTCGGTGGGGCAGGCGGAGGGCGCTTCTTCCGGGGCCGCTCTCGAGGGGCGTCTGGAGGACATGAGGAGGCTGCTTCGCAAGGGGGACGTGGACGTCTCCGACTGCGGGGACGATCCATCGAAGTTCGCGGCGCGTCTGGAGGCGTTCGCGCGTCTCGAGCCGCTGAGGCGGCGATCGGAGGCGCAGGAGGAGCGGGGGGAAGAGCGCTACGCGGAGGCCATGGAGAAGGGCCGGACCACCCTGTCGAAAGGCGCGATCCTGGAAGCGGAACGATCTTTCCGGGAAGCGCTTCGATGGAAGCCCGGGGACGTGGAGGCCAAGGCGGGACTGGAGGCGGTCTCGACGGAGAGGAGGTACGCGGCGTCGATGGCGGAGGGGGAGGCAGCGTTTTCCGCGGGCGACTTCGAGGGTGCGGAAGCGTCGTTCCGGGAAGCGCTGGAGACGAAGCCGGGGGACGCAGAGGCGCTGCGCCGGCTCGCATCCTGTTCGTCGCAGGTTGCGTACTCTATGTACGCGGAGTCGATGCGCAAGGGTCGTGAGGCGGTTTCGTTGGGGGATTTCGCGCAGGCCCGGAAGCATTTCGAGGAAGCGCTTGCGATCCGGAAGGGGGACGCGGAAGCGGCGAGGGCGCTGGAGACCGTGGCTGCGAAGGCGGCGGAGGCGTCGTACCGGCAGGCGATGCTGGACGGTCGCGAGGCGGAAGGGCGGGGCGAAATGCGCGAGGCCTTGAAGGCCTATGAGCAAGCGCTTGCGGAGAAGCCGGAAGATCCGCTCGCGGTGAAGGCGATGATAAGAGCGAAGCAGGCTCTATACGAAGAGGCCATGGCTTCCGGAGAAAGAGCACTGGATGACAGAAAGCCTGAAAAGGCGGAAGCGTTTTTCAAGGAAGCATTGATTTGCAAACCTGATAATTCAAGTGCGAAAGACGGTCTTGAGAGATCTAAAAAACTTAGAACCATGATCCACTACGAGGACTACATGCAGGCTGCTATGCTCGCAGAACGGCAAGAGGACTGGGGAAAAGCAGTAGAGATGTACAAGAGGGCAATGAAATGTAAACCCGGAGACGAAGTGGCGAAAAACAGAGTTGAGTTATGTCTTGGCAAGCAATCTCTCGTCGAATTCGAAAAACACATGAAGGCGGGAAAACAGGCGGAAAAAAAAATTGATTTGAACAAAGCTTTGATCGCGTTCAAAAAAGCCCTTGATTGCATACCGAAAAGCCCCAAAGCCATGAACGCAAAAAATCGGATACTCAATTTAATGAAGATCGGCGTTTTACCGCCGGGGTTTTCCGAAACCTTTATGATCCCAACCGTAGATCAGGACCAGTATTTAAACCTTGTAGAAAAGAGAAACGACTCTCGTGTAGATGCAGAAACTTATTTTGCTTATGAGATTTGGATGAAATCACCTCGGATTGAATTCGTTCTTGTTCCAAGCGGGGAATATCAAATGGGATCACCTGACACCGAGAAAGGGAGGCATTCTGACGAGGGCCCCGTGCATCGAGTCGTTTTTAATAAACCATTTTACATGGCGAAATACGAAATTACGCAAAGGCAGTGGAAAGAGTATTGCAATGCAAACTGGGCACACTTTCCGCGTCAAGGCATGAGCGCACCGATGGAAGAGTTGACGTGGGCGAATGCAAAAGAGTTTTGTAAGGAGTACAACCTTTCGCTTCCTACTGAAGCACAATGGGAATACGCCTGCCGGGCCGGCACAACATCAAGGTTTTATTCGGGGAATGAAGCACAAGATCTACACAGGGTCGGATGGTTTTTAAGTAATTCTGGTGAAAAAACGCATCCTGTGGGTAATAAGATGCCGAACTCTTGGGGTCTTTACGATATGCATGGCAACGTTTTCGAATGGTGTGAAGATACATATTATGGCAATCATGTTGGGGCGCCAATGGATGGTAGACCCAGAGTTGGAGGGAAAGGAAGAGTCACCAGAGGAGGATCCATCGTTACGAAATCAAGTGATTGCAGGTCTGCTTTTCGTGTTTATGTTGACCCTAGGGGAACTCGGATTGATCTGGGGTTTCGTCCTGTAAAAAAAATCAACTAATTGAAAAAGATGTCTGTCTACGCTGCCGGCATCGCAAATCCCAAATCCCAAATCCCAATGAACTCAAAATCCCAACTCCAATGGGTAGTGATTCGCGAAATCCAAAATCTCCAATCTCCAATCCCCTTCGCGTCCTTTCCGGTTCCCTTCCATGTTCTTCCTGAGTTCCTGAGTTCCAGATGTCTGTCTACGGTGCCGGCATCGCAAATCCCAAATCCCATTTCCCATTCCCCTCCTCCTCAGGGTATCATCATGGTCCAGGAACCCTCAGGGAGGAGCGCGACGGATGCCTTCGAGAGGCGACAAGCAGTTCGGCAACCTCGCCGTCGAGCGCGGCTACATCACGCAGGGACAGTACAAGGAGTGTCTCGCCATCCAGGCCGAACTCGAGGCCGACCGGATCCCCGCCACGCTCGACCGGCTGCTGCTGGACAAGAAATACATGGAACCCGCCCGCGTCGCCGAGATCCAGCGGATCCAGAAACGCCGCGTCGTCTTCTGCTCCTGCGGGACCCGCATGAACGTCTTCAAGTTCCCCGCCGGCAAGAAACTGACGTGCAGCAGATGCCGGAAGAAGTTCGTCGTGCCCCCGCCCCCCGACGAGGACCCCTCGCTCGTGGATCCCGGCGCGGCCCCCCCCGCGGGAAACACCCCCCGCCCCCCCCCACCCCCCCCGCCCACCCCCCCCCCCCCCACCCCCCCCCCCCGCCCCCCCACCACAGCCCCCCCCACCAACACCCCCACCACCACTGCCACCACCACCGCCGCCACGACCACCACCACCACCTCCACCACCACCTCCACCACCACCATCACCACCACACACACACACCTACACACACTCACACACACACCACCACCACCACCCCACCACCCACACACACGCACACCCCCCCCACCACCCCACCCCCCAACACACCCCCCCCC
>Ga0180434_10001648_pt1 | contig 31450 bp, 36 predicted proteins | sample SS_ome_7_FD_132453 | JGI IMG/M metagenome (GOLD analysis project Ga0180434, IMG submission 132453) | Hypersaline lake sediment archaeal communities from the Salton Sea, California, USA - SS_1_D_2 metaG | ecosystem: Environmental > Aquatic > Non-marine Saline and Alkaline > Hypersaline >... | reverse complement strand
ATTAATAAAACGCACGATAAAAACTGGTAAAAAACAAATTTATGAAGTTAATTGGAAAGGTATCCTTGATATCTTAAAATTCAGAAATATAACTATAAAAAACAAGAAAAAATTCTCCCTATCCTATTCACTTTATGAGCATTATATTTCCTCAAACAATGATATCAAAATTGAAAGGAAAAATAAACCTGTCGTATCAGATGGGGTATATGGCCTTTATCGAGGTAAGTATACAAAAGAGGAAATTGAAATAATTAGTAATGATTTAGCGGAAAGATTTTTGAAACCATACATAGAATATTATGTAGAAATCGAAAAGGAAACAGGTGGTAAATTAAGATTTGAACCAACAAAGGGAGAATGGGAATTACTTATACTTGATAAGTCAAAACATTTTGAACATATAGACTTCAATTTATTATCCTTGTTAGAAAAGTTCGATAAAACTCTTTTTGAAATAATTCCTCTCATGAATCCTAGCAAAATAAAGAAATCTCTTAAGTTGAAAAATTTAGCTGATGTTCCCGCTCTTTTTACCTTAATGTGTTATTATATGGATAATCAAAGAATCTTACATGACATCTATACCGATGGAGGAAATCCTGAAAGTGTGATTTTAAATTGTTTTAATAAAGAAGTAGACAATCTTAAAGAAGATGGGGCGTAAATGATGGAATCAAGTAAATTAACAATTTTAGGACAAGATATTGATGAATATCTTAGATGTCCTTACCGCTTAATCAAATGTAAAAAAGAAGGGATAAAACCATCTGAGTATCTTGAATCAGAATACGTTCAAGAAGTTTTAATCAAAGAAGGAATAAAGTTCGAAGAAGATATTTTATCGAAAATCGAATGGGAAAAAACTAAGGAACCATTAGATAAACTTGTTAAAAAAAGATGCATCATCAAACATCCTTACTTGGAGATAAAAGGATCAGAAATTAGATCTGACGTTCCCGATTGTTTTTCTGAAATAAAGCTTATCGGTGTACCGGATATTATACTACCTGATGAAAAACAGTTTTATCCTGTTCCACTTGATATCAAAAGTCACCAACAAGTTACGAAAATAGACAGATATAGAATAAGTTTCTATTCGATTTTACTAAATGCAAAATTTAAAACTCCGATATCGAAAGGTTTAATTCTAACAAAAAATGGAATAGTAGAGATAGATACCAGCAAATATTTTAGGCATATTCTATGGATGGTTCAAGAAGTATACAATGCAATCAACGGAATATATAGTATCAGACCTCAACGAAGCAATGAGTGTAGAATATGTTCTCTATGGGAGGACTGTCTAGCTGATTTAAAAAAGAGAAAAGATACAACTTTAATATATAACATTGGACCAAAAACTGCTGATAAACTCAAAAATGAAGGGATAAATACTATCGACGATTTGCTTTGTCAAGATAAATATAGACTATTCAAACTTCGTGCAAGGTCTCTAATAGACAATAAAATAATAAAAATCAGTGACCTGAAAATACCAGATGGAAACAGAATATTTTTTGATATAGAAACTGAGGGAGGCGCAAATGAAAAAGTATGGTTAATAGGATATTCTTATCAAAATAAATTCGAACAACTTTATGCAGACAGTTGGAAACAAGGAAAGAAAATTGTGAAAGATTTTCTATCTTTTCTTGAATCTGTTGATACACCAAAATTAGTAAGCTGTTCTTGTATGAATTTTGATTGGAACGTCATTTCATATGTTCTAAAGAAATATAAATTAAATGAAAGATTTTTCCAGAACATACCACATTATGATCTTGGATCGTATTTGAGGAGAAGTTATATTCTCCCAATAATGTCATACAAAGTAAAAGATATGGGTAACTTTTTGGGGTATCCATTTAAACATGACGATTTAAATGGACTTGAAGTTGCTATGGCATATCTAGATCATTTGAAAACTGGAAAACCGTTATCTCAAGAATATTTTGAATATAACAAAGATGATGTAATGGTTCTTCCGCATATTATTGATCAGCTTAATACAAGAAGAGACATTGTTGTTGAAATTCTTGATAAATCAGATATTGGATTGTCAGATGGTTTTGGAATACCTTGGTCACAAAGAGAGTTTGAGATCCTTAAGGAGAAATATCCTACATACGGTAGTAATATTGAAGAATTAATTAATAATGGGCGTTCAAAATATTCTATACGAGCAAAAGCACGGGATATGAAAATTCGCTGTTTATTTAGAGGACCAAAGAAAAAGACAAAATAAAGATATTTATGTATATCTCTTTTTATATGTCTCAAATTGGGCATCCAACAGGAGAAAACACGTCATAACCACTAGACCACTGGCCCCGTGGGCATGCACAATACACTGTGTATTTTAGTACTTTACTGTAAAATAAGTTCATGTAACTCTTGTTGAACCTTGATTAGAAGCACAGTGGGGCCTTAAAAACGTGAGATATTTGAGGACTGATCTGAAGAAGAAAACTCATTTTCCTCCGATAGCTTTTCTTCCACCATCTTTCTGGTGGCACGCTCAAGTTCAGTCGCCTCCTGTTTCACGATATCAAGCATGCCCATAATCGAAACAATACCAATCTCGTGGATATACCGGCGACATACATTCATCAAATCTCGATGGAGATCTGCTTCAAGAGCTTTATATTCTGCAAGGGTGCGATTGGGAGATTCGTCTGGTAGCATACAATACTCTCCAATACCATAATGGCTTTCCCTTTAAAAGAGTATGTCAAAACATATAAAATAACTCCATCGATTGCATCAACCGCACACATAAGGATGCAGAGCATGATAAGACCACATACTCTCTATAAACTGCTCCATGAGGCATTTGGCAATCAGCACTGGTGGCCCATGGATAAATCCTATCACCGGCGTCACCACACAGACCCTCGCTTTGAGGTTGTAGTCGGTGCCATTTTGACGCAAAATACGGCATGGCCAAATGTGGAAAAGGCACTTGACAATCTTAAACAAAGCCGCGTTCTTGATGTAGAGAATCTGGCAACCATGGACCGAGAAGAACTCTGTCTCTTAATCAAACCATCAGGGTTTTTCAATCAAAAAGCAGAACGCCTCAGCAAGCTCTCAGCATATCTCTCCACAACCTATCAGGGGGACCTCGATGTCTTTTTTGCCAGAGACCTTCATGAAATCAGAGCGGAATTGCTTTTCTTATCTGGTATCGGTCCTGAGACCGCTGATTCTATTCTCTTGTACGCAGGCAATCTTCCTATTTTTGTTGTTGATGCGTACACAAAACGATTATGCGCCCGGTTACCGTTGCCGATACCGCTTACCTATGATGAAATTCAGCAGTACTTTGAAAAAAATCTCCAAACGCACTATCCTGCCCATCAACTCTCATCGATATACAACGAGCTTCATGCTCTCATTGTAACCTTGGCAAAACAGCATTGCAGGAAAAAACCAGTCTGTGAACCTTGTCCGTTAAAAATGCACTGTGCCTTTGGTCCATAACTACTTGAGCAACTCAGTCACTTTTTGACTGACTACTTCTGCAGGAATGTCAGGAAGAGAAATCAGTTGTGTCTTACCCAGTTGTCCTTTGCCCGACAATTTCATGGTGATGAACCCTGCACTTTCAACATCTTTGAGATAGTTCCAAAACATCGTATGGGACCGTGGTTTTTCGGCATACTCTTCACAAGTAATTGCATATGTTTTCTCGACATCGCCGGTATTGACATAGGCAGTCCCATCTTTTTTTAACCGCTTTGCAATGGCATGCAGCGTCAATAATTGATGACGATCAAGATTGCGTAATTTTGATTCGGTCACCACTGAATACGTTTCTGCTTTTGCCGCCCGTACATGTTCGGGAGTTACCAATTGTACATGCTGATGATCCGCAGCAATACCTGCCTTCCACAATAGCTCAATAGCAAATCGTGCATCGCCCCATTCTGACGCAATGTCTGCAATCAAATCAAGACACTCCTCATCAACAGTGTTTGCATGAAACGCAAGCTGTACTCGTTGAGAAACAATATCATAGAGTTCATTTCTGGCATATTTGTCCAGTGGCAAGACGTTGTTTCGTTTGAACGTGCTTAATGCTGAGGCGTCAAGCATAGATACGATATCTTTCTGTGAAATTAAAAGTAAAGAAATGGAACATTTTTCTTGCTGCCCTTCATCCGAGAAACGAGTAAGCATATAGATAAGATTTGAACCACTTTTCTTTAACAATGCATCAGCTTCATCTAAGACAAGCAACAATTGTGCATTTCGTTTACGAAGTTGCTTTCGGAGTACTTCCATCATTTCTTGGACAGAAAAGCCGCGGTCGGGGAACCGAGGATCAAAATGATTGAGAATGCCAAGTAGCGTCATAGCATCAGACGATCGTTTGCGACAATTGATATGCACGTATTCAATTATGGTGCCCTGCCTTCTCGCAGTCGCGGTAAGCGACCGGCAGAATGTTTTTGCCATGACCGTTTTTCCTGTTCCAACAGGCCCTTTGATAACAACGTTTTGAGGGATATTTGAGAGCAAGGGTTTGAACATCTGGGCCAAAAATCGAAGTTGATCATCTCGATGAACAAGCTCTTGTGGTACGTAATCAAAGTCAAGCGCCTCAAGATTACTGATAACGGACGATGATCTCAGCTCATCTTCGATAATATTGTTCATTGTTACCTGTAACGGGTAAGTGCTCATAAAATTTTAGCTTGCTAGTGTGCTGTAGTTTCAACATCCTCGCAGAATAATTATTATAGGTACCTATGCCATGTCTATATGTATTATGGGTGGAGCTTCACTGTCGGAAGAGTCGATAGCATTTGTAAAAAATCGATTTGCAGAATACTATAACACAAAGGCCATTTCCTTACCCGACCGATTTGGTCGCAGAGAATTTGCGTTTTTGTTATTTAATGCAAAAGGAATGTACCGACATCTCGCATTTGAGAAGCGAACGCATTTTGCACAATTCGTGAAAGAGAAAGAACCTGCCCACATATATTATTCTTCAGCATACTATCAACATCCCGATGCTCCCACCATGCACGAAAAAACATGGATGGGTGCGGAATTGATTTTTGATTTAGATTCTGATCATTTGCCAGGAGCAGAACGGATGAGTTATGAAGAATCGCTACGGCAAGTGAAAAAAGAATTTGCTAAGCTGGTGAATGATTTTTTACTACACGATTTTGGATTTGATGAAAAATATGTTGATTTGTACTTCAGCGGGGGCCGAGGATATCACTGTCACGTCACTGATCCCAAAGTATTACAGTTAGATAGTAATGAACGGCGAGAAATTGTTGATTACATTACAGGACGAGATCTCAAAGATTCTCTTATCTTCCACCAACAAGCAACAGGACGAAAAAACTACGGAAGACAAACGTATGCCAGCGGTACAACACTCAAAATGCCTACCCCTGATGAACCAGGATGGAGAGGGCGCATTAGTCGCGGAATTATTGAAATTGTTAACGAAATCAAGAATAGTGATAATCCTGTTGAGCGACTTCAATCATATGGAGTCAAAAAAGCAGAAGCAGAACGATTATTGCAGGATCTTTCAGAAGAACGAGTGCAACGCATCAAAGAAGGAAAACTCGACCAATCACGAGCTATCCGCAAGTTTTTTTTAAACAATGCCTTACGAAAAACAGCAGTCTCCATGAGTGCAGGTGAAACTGATGAGCCGGTTACCTGCGATATCAAGCGACTCATCAGATTGCCAGGGTCATTACATGGGAAAACGGGATTCCAAGTTGCTAAGATACCTTTGGATAACTTAGCAGCATTTGACCCACTCAACGATGCAGTGGTGTGCTCAGATAAACCGGTATCTGTTGACATGAGTAAGCCGGCAGAGATAACGATCAAAAACGAGACGTTTTCACTTAAACCAGGAGGAGAAGAAGTTCCTACCTATCTGGCAGTTTTTCTCATTGGCAGAAAGATGGCAAATATTATGTAACCGTCAGTGAATGTAAGAGGCGAGCAGACCATGGATATAGAAGACATCAATTACCGAACCCTTCGGCACATTCAGCAAGCAGAACAAAATACTCCGATACTTACTAAAATCGACAGGGAGTTTTATCACCTCCTTACGCAACATATTGCAGAACTCGAAAAGCGATTAGAACGAGAAACAGATTCTCAAAAACAAACACTGCTCAAGGATGAACTCCACAACACCAAAAAATTGGGTACTGGCATCTATGAACAACGGGAGAAAAAAATTGTTCTTGCAGCCATTTCAAAAGTCCGTGGAGGTCATCCAGATGTAACCGCATTGGTCGAGCGGGAACAACAATTATATGACGCGTTGTTGTCGTTGATCTCTAAGAAACGAGAAGAACTCTTGCACAGTGAAGTTACAACACAAAAAGCAAAACAACAGGAACCTATAAAATCCACAACATCACCAACCATGCCAGAACAAAAAAGCAACACCCATCCAATCATACAGATTACCAAAGACATTCCTCAATTTGTTGGTACTGATGAAAAACACTATCAGTTAAAACACTCTGACATCCTTTCGTTATCTGAGGATATGAGTTCTACTCTCATTGAACGAGGGGTGGCAAAAAAAATAAAAAAGTAGCTTACCTTTTTATATAACCTCCTTATTACGCGTATAAACTATGATATATAAGGGAGCATGATATGCTACGACCACGGAAAATCAAACGATACTGTCCTACCTGTAAAAAACATACCATTCATGAAGTTGATAGAATAAAAAAGAAAAAGGCAAGTGAGTTAAAACAAGGGCAGCGACGATTTCGCCGGGTGACTAGTGGGTACCGAGGATTTCCACGTCCAAAGCCAGAAGGGCGTGAAAAGACAACCAGGCGCGTAGGGATCAAATATACGTGTACCGAGTGTAAAAAGAGTCATCAACCTCCAAGTATCCGAGCAAAAAAGTTTGAAACAGGTGAAAAGAAATGAAGGGGCCTGAGAGTAAATTTATCAAAGTGCGTTGCAAAGATTGTGAAAATGAGCAGGTATTATTCAATAAAGCAAGTACAGTTGTCTCCTGTCACATTTGCGGAGGAAAACTTGCGGTTCCCCATGGCGGTAAGGCAATAATCAAAGGGGAAGTGTTGGAAGTTATTGAATGAACCAAAAGGTTTCGTGTCATGATAAAAAGAGAATATCCTGAAGAAGGAGAGCTAGTAGTTGGAACAGTTGCTAAAGTACAGAATTTTGGGGCGTTTGTTTCCCTTGATGAATATCCTGGAAGAGAAGGATTCATTCATATCGCGGAAATTGCCACGGGGTGGGTAAAACGGATACGCAATCATATCAAAGAAAAACAAAAAGTGGTCTGTAAGGTACTCAGTGTTGACACGGAAAAAGACCATGTCGATCTTTCGTTAAAACGAGTTAACGAGCATCAAAAGCGCGATAAGATTCAAGAATGGAAAAACAAGAAAAAGGCGCAAAAACTTATCGAGATGGTTGCAAAACCATTGGGAAAAACTGTTGATCAGTGCTATAAGGAATTTGCGCAGAGCCTTATCCAAAAATATGGATCGCTGTACGCAGCATTTGAAGAATGTGCCTATGACGTTGACTCCTTAAAAAAAGAGGGGTTTGACGGCGATTGGTTAAAGGAATTTGAAACTGTCGCAAAAGGAAATATTTCTATTCCCTTTGTAGAAATAAAAGGGTATCTTGAGGTCAAGTCATGGCTTCCTAATGGGATTTTAAGCATTAAAGATGCGCTTTCACAAGCTGAAAAAAGTGAATTTGAAGATGTGGAAATTACCATACGATATCTCGGTGCGCCCCATTATATTATCTCAGTAAAAGCACCTGATTATAAAATCGCTGAAGATGAAATGAAAAAAGCAGTAAGTCGCATAGAAGCTATCATGAAAAGCAACGAGGGTGAGTTATCATTTCATCGAAAGCAAGAGGAATAAATGGCACTGTTGCGATATTGTACACGCTGTCAGATCTATACCCTCGATCCCGCCTGTACACACTGCCATAACCAAACTATTGAAAAATACCCTCCGCGATTTTCTCCTCAAGACCGCTATGGCGCATACCGAAGAAAATTAAAAAAACTGGACAAGGGTGAATAAAAATGGATTATGTATCAGTGAATTACCTGACAAAAAAACCGAAATTAAAAAACCCCATTTTTGTAGAAGGATTGCCTGGAATCGGCAATGTCGGGAAAATAGCCGTTGAACATCTGATTGACAGTATTAAGGCCGTCAAATTTGCAGAATTGTACAGTAAGGATTTCCCTCCACAAGTCTTCATCAACACAGATGGAACTATTAAACTGGTCAATAACGAATTTTATTACTGGAAAGCAAAGAAACGTAATCAACGAGATCTGCTGCTTCTTACCGGCGACTATCAGGGGCTTTCCTCACAAGGCCAATACGAATTGGTAGAAACGATTTTAGATCTTGCTGAAAGTTTGGGTGTAAAAGAAATGTACACATTGGGTGGCTATGGATTAGGGCACGAATTACAAACTCCCGAAGTCCTCTGTGCAACGACCCATAAGCATCTAGTAAAAACAATGAAAAAATACGGCGCCGTATTCAAAAAAAATGAACCAGGTGGCGGCATCGTTGGTGCCAGTGGGCTACTCTTAGGCCTAGGTGGATTACGTGACATCCAAGGAACATGCTTTATGGGAGAAACACCGGGTTATTTAGTGGACCCAAAAAGTGCAAAAGCGGTATTGAAAATTTTAGTAAAAATTCTCAACGTTGATATTAATTTTTCATCACTAGAAAAAAAGGCAAAAGAAATCGAACACATCGCCCATCAATTGAAAGAAATTGAAGCGGGATCAAAAGAGAAATCTGAAGAGTTGAAGTACATCGGATAGTCCATCATTGCGCATTTTCGTACCACTCAAGCATTGCTTGAAACTCAAGAGCGTTTCCTGTCGAATAAAAAACAACAGTTTCGTGCCCGGCATAGTCTGAGGCACCAGAAAGAGCAATAATGCCTACCGCCGTCAATCCTTTTAGATATCCAGCAAACTCAAATAAGGCATCCCCGAATTGTCCAGTTCCCTGATATTCACGATGATACCCTTCATTACGAAGTTCATCATCATACTCCGCAAACACCAGTGACAATGATGCATCAGTGCCAAATGCTTCGTATTTAATCTGGTCTAAATTGGGGATTTGTGCAAGTTCAGGATACGCTTGCATATATCCTGCAACTGACAGCGGTACCGCTGAGCCAGCAGGTTCTTTTATGCTTAAAAACTCATTGATGGGAAGAAAGCCGGCATGAAAGGCAATAACACCAACACTTCCCACAACGAGGAACACAACGACTGAGAGTAACATAAGTTTCATTATGCGTCGTTTACGCATAGGTGCCGAAACAGCGTGCTGCTGAGGTAACCCTACCATATACTTACTCCTTTCTTTTTCTGAAAAATAGTACCACGGTACTGTTTAAAATTCATCGTATTTAAGAACATCGTGTTAAAATGTCAAACTGGACAACAACTCAAAAGAAAATAATTACACCTGCGTGATTTCTGTTGCCACAAAGACAATTGCATTAATAGGAATAGGGTTCGAAGGGTCGGATTCTAAAGTACCGACAAAGCGATATTTCACTCTATCTGCAAGTGAAGTGTTGGCCGCTGAATGATTGATTAGCAATCGATTAACCCCCGTTCCTGATGTTTGGCCTGATTCAACGATAGCTGATGTAATAACTCCTTCCCCAGGAGGATAATTTTCATGGTAGTAATACCCTTCGACTACAAGTTCCTGCCCAAGATACTCCTCATAATTATCAACAACATCGTCAACGGTAAGAACTTCGGGGCTCTCTGCAGGATCGCTGATCAGTACATATGCTGCACCAACAACAATAACTGCAATAAGGGCCACTAAGAGTATGTTCATCAAATTTTTCCTTGAATTTTTTGGGCTCATGACAATCCTCTACCTCAAATACTATTCCTCTTTAAAATTCTATGCATCCAGGCTAATGCCGTAGGTTTTTTCTGGATTTTCCTGATGAATGCGGTGGATCATTTCTTCAGTAAGAAGTCCCTGTTCAAAAAGCGTCTTGGTTCGCTTGGGAACGGTTTTTGGCGCCAACACTGCCCCCGGTCGCTTAGGATCATCGATGTAATCAGTCTCCATGAGAAAGCGATCACTTTTTTTGATTGCAGCAAGTATATTCTGTTTACTTGCTAAAATCGATGGCATAAGACCGTGGTTTTCTTCTGGCAATACCAGGGCAGGCGCATAGTGTTTTACAATCATTTCTGCAGAAAGCCCCGCTTTTTCTGCCATAGCAACAAGTTCTTTGCACTGGGAAGGAGTGGTACTTTCTGTATGGAGAATAACAGGAACCCCTGCCTCTTTTGCTTGTTGCATACCATACAACAAAATTTCATTTGAATCTTCCATAATTTGCGGATTAACAGGGAAATGCGGTCGTCCAATCTCACCAATGCCAATACAATGATGTTCTCGGCATAACATTGCTGCTTCGTCCATGCCTTGTTTCATTAAGGCAATTGCTTTTTCTCTGCCGAGAGTTTTTGTAAAAGTAAGATAATCAACAGGGTAGGGGCCAACAGTTACAAAGACCTCGACAGTAGTAGCCTTTCTGATTTCCTCAGCCATGCGAAGTGTTCCGCGATATGCACCAATGTAACTCCGATCCTTTAGCACCACAGCAGGCATGGGGTATTGACAAAGTACAAAATGGGTACCTCCTGCAGCAACAAATTCTTGTACCGCATCCAAAAAACGTCCATCTCGCCGAAGATGGAGATGATTATCAAAAATAATCATGTGAGTTCTCCTCATTGAGTACTTCAGAATTGTTGGAATAGGTTACAGACATAAGTAATTGACTGCGTTATAATCGTATTTTCTTTTTTTTTCGACCAATATAATACGAGAACGTTCGCTCCTCACGATTTTCTTTCCCGGTAATCATTTCTATAATTCCTTGCGCAAGAATCCATCCAAAATAGCCCATGAAAAAGGTAAAAAATCCTGCAATACTGTACCCAAGAATAATTTGAATATAGTCTTGTCCGCCACTCAAAAATAGTACAAAGATGCCGACCGTAATAAACAAGAATATAAGGAGAAATATCCAGCGAAGTGCGTAGATGGTCACTTTCATGGTCTTGATTGGTAAGTCTTCAAATGGTATTTTTTTATCCTTGAATTTTGAAAACATATACTGAGTGTTTTTTTTCTTTTTTGGCAATGCTTCTCCTCCTAGAAAAGAATTTCCCAGAGTGATCCCAAAAGCATAATGACACCTACACTTAAAAAGTTAATTCTGTAGCTAAGTATGCATCTACTCTGCAGATGCATATGTAGATATAGTTCACTACAAAAAGGTTTAAGAGGCTCATACCAATTTAATGTCCGGTGCGAAGGAGAGGTTATGGAGGACGAAGTTGCACTAAAGGAAAAACGAGAAGATCTCATCAAAGAAAAAATGCTTGATGATGCATTTAAAACGGCAGAAATCAATCATGGTCTTCGCTCTTCAGGTAAAAAACAAAAAAAGAGAGTCTATGAAAAAACCTTCCCCAAGCTTGGATTCTTACTACTCATTTTAGCAGTCATCGGGTTAGTAATCATCTCAAATGTTCCTTGGGCGTATTTAAAATATCCTGTTGGGGAGGGGTATATTGAAACGTCGATTGCTCGCAACTTTGTCTATAACGAAACAGGGTTTGATATTACTTCCATATTCCAGTCGCCCAACTACATTGGCGTTACTGCTACCGATTTTACCGATGCCCCTAATGCTGCTTCTTCAGGACTTATTGGATTACTTTTTCTTGGCATTATAGTTATTGTTTTTGGTCTAGTGGACAAACTATTCAATTTTTCGATACCTATGTTTATTATTATCCATTTTATATTTGGAGTGGTAATGATTATCCCTGGCTTGCTGATTGTACTATCTTCTATAAAGTTTTTAGGAGTTCATTTACTGATTTATTACAATGGATCATGGATATCAACCCCCAATGTCGTCGTGCTTTTCCCCGCAGTTTTTGTCGTTGTAGCGTTAGGATTTATTATTATCAAGTTCGCCTTTACTGTCATGAGAATGGACTTTAATGAATTGCATAAACTCAAAGAAATGGAAGAGCCAAAACAAACACTCTTTCACCCATATGGAGGGGAATAAAATAAAAACACGGTTTGCGATACGAACTAAGAAACTTCTCACGCTCATCACGGCCTCATGCATTATTGGATTAAGTTTTATTGCGTCATTTCCTTGGTTATCAGTAACAGAAGGAACCTCTTCAGGAGAAGCTAAAGTAACGTACAGCTGGAGTATGATGGAACAGGGTAACGCCCAGGTTCAAGAAATCGGCGATGCAATAGAACTGTTGGCAATGATGATGTGGATTACTATTATTTTTTGCGTGGCAGCCTTTGTGGGAAGTGCCGTTCTTGCATCAGAACGGTACGCCGGCTTAGGACAGTTCATTATGATGGTAGGATGCGCAACTCTCATCTTCAGTATTATTGTTATAGCATTGGAATGGAAGATCTTTGCACAGATCGAAAGTGCACCATCGTTATCGTTATCAGTAATCATTACTCAGTTGCCGATTAAATACATTCATCTTACCGTTATCATGGGGGGTTTGTCCTTGCTTGGATCAGTGTTTTACACGATCACTTTTTTCAATTATTGGCTGCATCGGGTTACTGGTTCGCTTAAACAATTGCAAAAGACAACAACACCGCAAGAAAAACCAAAAAGGGAAAAGAGACTGTTTAAGAGGAAAAAAGAAAAAGCAGCAACATCGACTCCAACAGTTCCATACAGTGGAATTCCTGTAGAGCGAGTAACCATCAAGACGCACGAAGACTCAACAAAAGAGATGCCTGCAGTCAAAAAAAGACCAGAAGGGGCATCAGAAGGACAAGATAAAGAAGAGTACCCAGTGCCAATAGAAAAGCCAATGTCTCCAAAAAAAGAGCCGGTGCCCTCACCATTTGATAAAAAGACTACAGAAAAGCCTGTGAAACGAACAGTTTCTGTTCGATGCCCACAATGTTCTCAGATATTTACTGTTGAACGGGATGAAGGGGCAACAAAAATTCAATGTCCTCATTGTGGAAAAACAGGCGTAGTCAAGTAAGAGAAATTAACTATCGGCAACAATTCGTATCACATCGCTGTCCTGCAGTACATAGTCTGATCCGACAACGCGATGTGTTTTTGCATCAATCGCGCGAATGAAGTGATCACCGAGATCAGTATGTACTTTATAGGCCAAATCTTTAGCAGTGCTCCCTTTTTTCATAAGATATGCGTCAGGAAGGACCCTTCCTTCTTTATCAGTCAGATGGGTTTCATCTTCCACAGGATAGACTACAATTAAATCAAGCATCCTCACGGCCTCTTCGATACATTGTTGAATGCCTGTAAATCCAAAACGCTGCAACACATGTGTTTCAATATAGTTCAATGCCTTTTGCTGTTTATCGGAAAGTTCCGCTTTTTTTACAATCGAAAAGTTGTTGCTACCCGGAGTGTAATCGATCAATCCTTTTTTTGATGCGTTTGTCAGTGCAAGTTCTGCTTCTGCGCTGGTAGGCACGACTACATATCCTTTGGTTTTCAACTCTTTCATCTTTGCCATCATCTCATCTGAGGCACAATCACTTTTGTTAAATGCAATGAGCATTGGTTTGCTGATTTTCTGCACTTGAGTAGAGAGCAAAAGAATCTCATCATCGGTCCAAGCCGATGGTTTAGCAGTATCTAGGTTAGCTGCCCGAATCGCGGCATGAATATACGGTTCATCAATTCCTAATCCCGTTAATTTTTCTGCAAGCATGGCTTCAATCTTTTTCCCTTCAAGTTCACACCGTCGGGCAATTGCCTCCCAACTTTTTTTCAAAATACCCATAAGCCAATAGGTAATTTCTTTTTCTAGGAAGGAAACGTCGTTTAACGGATCGTAGGTGCTAGGACTACAGGGATTGCCTTCTTCATCAGTGCTACCGGATGCATCAACAATGTGAATGAAGGCATGAGCCTGACGTAAATCATCAAGAAACCTATTGCCCAGTCCTTTTCCTTTATACGCATCTGGGACAAGACCTGCTACATCAATTGCTTCAATAGGGACAAAGCGCGTCCCCTCAATACATTTGGAGTTATGGGGTGTACACGTAAGTTTGAACTGTTTGCAAGGACAGGGTTTCCGAACATACATCACACCACGATTAGCATCAATAGTGGTAAACGGATAGTTTGCAATTTCGGCATGGGCATCAGTTGCTGCATTAAAAAAGGTGGATTTACCAACATTTGGTTTCCCAACAATGCCTATTTGCATAGCCACGGGTACCTACTCCAACATATCCTTTACTTCATCAACGACATCAACATTGCTTTCAAAGCGAGCAACCTTTTCCTCCGCCCCCTTTTTTGAGGGCGTCATAAATGAAATGCCGTTTTTGGCAACGAGTGTTCCATTGACTGTGGCAATTTTGGAAAGATAGATTTTTTGTGCGGAAACATTGCCGGCAATCGCTGCTTTATCTTCGATACGGACATCACCATGGGCCTCGATATTTCCTTGTACGGTAGTAGTTTTTCCGCAAAACACATCTGCTGTTGATTTTACAGTACCGTGTATCTGTGATTCTTCATCAATAAAGACATTTCCTTTGACATCATAATTGCCAAGAACACATGATTTTTTTCCGACATGAAGATTAAAATCAACTTTTGACTTCTGCAGACCAATAATCGAGTTATTGGGAACAAACAGAAAGGTTTCTGAAATGGGAATTACATCGCCTTCGTTTTCTTCCATCTCTTGAAGTAATCGGTCGATTTCCTCACTATGCCCCATCTTTAACAGCTGCATTAGATATATAAAGAGATATATAACAACAGGAATAGGGCTCCGGATATTAATCCAGCCTTTTGCTTCAAATCCTTTATCTATCTCGACACTGTCACCGACATCAAGATCTCCTTTCAGTGAAAGTTTTCCGTTGACTTTGACTTTTTCTCCAAGGTACACATTACCGCCACTTTTGACATTGCCGCCAATCGCTGAAAAAATATCAACACGGATGTCGTTGGTTGCCTCAAGATTACCATCGATAATCACATGTTCGCCAACAAAAATTCTTCCGTCTGTTTTGATGCCGAATTGCAATAAACAGCGATCACCAATGATGACGTCTCCTTTGGCAATAATGGTGTGCTCCTCAAATTTAGTCTTATCTGGTAGAATAACAGTTTTCCTATCAAATGCCATTGCTAGTGCCGTATTATCTATGATGTTATAAAAGCAACGGCACACAACAGAAACTCGGAACGAAAAAGAGGTGATTATTCAGAGAGCCATTTCTCATCAATTCGTGTATAACGGGTTAATTCTTCTGCAGTAAACCAGAGGTTTATTTCAAATGCTGCCGTATCTGAACCATCAGATCCATGAATAATATTTCTTCCAATGAATTGTCCAAAATCTCCTCGTATCGTTCCCATACGTGCATCTTGCGGGTTTGTTTTTCCCATCATGGTTCGTACCATGCCAATTACATTGTTACCTTCAAGCACCATTGCAACTACAGGAGAGGACATGATATATTTCACCGTTGGTGCAAAAAATGGCTTTCCTTTATGGATGCCGTAGTGTTTTTCAGCAAGTTCTTTACTTACCGAAACCATCTTCATAGCAATAATTTTAATACCTTTTCGCTCAAAACGAGTAATAATGTCTCCCACAAGGCCTCGTTGGACGCCATCAGGTTTTATCATGACAAAGGTTCGTTCTACACCCATAATATCACATCTAATGTTATAGGGGGATTGGTCTCCCCTTTATAGAATTAACGTCTAAGACACCAACGATTGTGCAAAGAGATAGAGAATAAAACTGGCAAAATTGAATACCATATGAGCAGTAATCGCAGAATATAAATTCTGTGTTTTCACTACAATATATCCCAATAAAAGTCCCATAACGACCGGCATCAGTGCAGGATACCAGTTTCCATATGACATATGAGCCATACCAAATAACACTGCAGTAATGCAAATGGCTAAGCTTGGTCCTATGAGAGACTCGAGTTTTTCCAGCAGAAAGCCTCTAAAAAAGATTTCTTCACTTATGGATTGCACCACAATAATAAGAAACATCGAGCCAAGCGAAAGATTTCCTGCGAGCACATCAATATTTGAAAGCCCTTCTTGTTCGACACCCAATACTATGAGAATATAGCCGATAATCATGATGATAAAAAACATTCCAATAGCAGCAAGAATCCCCCAAAGAAACGCGGTATCAATGCCTTCGCTTTTTAATTTCATGCTATGCAGCATTTGCTTGATGCCACTGCGATTAACAAATGCGTACCAAACAAGTGGCGTACCAATAAAAATCAACACGGTAAGTAAAGAACTCGCCAGAATAACGGCCTCAGAAAGTCTGCCAATGCCTTCCTCAACCGTCGAAAAATATCCGAGGAAGGACAAAAGAGGATAGATGACAACCATAAAAAATGCAAAAAGGAACACGAGCAAGGCCAAGATGTGAATCGGTTTTTTTATGCTAAAGTCCATGAAACTAAGATAACAAATAGACTTACATAAAAGTTTTTAAATATCAAATAATGTTACCAACATCCTTGCTGGGCCCGTAGGGTAGCTTGGTCCATCCTTTTAGCTTTGGGAGCTAGAGACTCCAGTTCAAATCTGGGCGGGCCCACTTTTTTCTTGAGAATTTAGCTCACTGTTTAAAGTATAGGAATATTTTTAATATAAGAGCTGATTTGTATATGTAGCTACATATGCAGGCAGATGGGATGATATCTAAACTATCAGTAGGACTAGTCAGTAGTGTGTTACTTCTTTCGATATGTACATCATTACTCCTAACAAATACTTCAGTTGCTACGCCACCTCCTCGATTTTACGTCGATGATGATTACGATGAAACAACACCGGGTTGGCAAGAAGATCACTTTGCCAGGATTCAAGATGCCATTGATGCTGCCGCTAGTGGTAACCGGATTGTTATCTACGATGGCATCTATTACGAACAGATCATTATCGACAAGAAGCTTGATCTTTTTGGGGAAGAAAAGAGCAATACCATTATCGATGGAGAGAATTCAGGCGATGTTATTACTGTTAATGCTGCTCAAGTTGATATCAGCACCTTGACGATTCGTAAAAGCGGAAATGGCGATGAGAATGCAGTAATCAAAGTAAACGAAGATGATTGTCGCATCATCGATAACAGTATTACGAGCGGCAAGCATGCTATTTATCTTAATAATTGCGATGACCACACCATCTACGACAATACCATTCAAAACAATGACGGCGATGGCATTCATCTCAATCAATCAGATGGTAACGAAATAACCTACAATAGTATCACTAATAATGAAAATGGCATTTTTGTGTACGATTCATCCAGCAACACCATTGCATATAATGAGTATATTAAAGAAAACGATGCAAATGGTATTTTCATGAATGAAACCTGCATGGACAATGACATCAACAACAACAATATCTCAGAAAACGAAGCAAATGGCATCTATCTCAAGGATCACTGTGATTATAATACGGTCACCTCAAATCAACTCTATGATAATGAAGACAGTGGCATACGAATAGAAAACTCTAGCTGGAATGTTGGTGTTGAAGAAAATGTCATCTCAGGCAGCACCAATTACGGGATTATGGTAGTGGGATCCTACAACAGCATTGTAGAAAACATCATTAAAAATAATGGCAAGCACGGTTTGTTTTTGTTTACCGATGACAATAATGACATTGCAGATAACACGATTTATGGCAATACGCTTGATGGCATTCGAATGCAAAACTCAACAAATGATTCAATTTATTGCAATGAAATTTATGGCAACACTCGCTATGGCATCAATCTCAATTTTTATACCGTCGACAATCTCATTCGCAACAACTATTTCCATGATAATACCAATAACGCCGTAGATAAAAGCCTCAGCGGCAACACCTGGAATCTACAAGAAAGTGGGACAAATATCGTTGACGGGCCTTCCATCAATGGAAACTACTGGGATGATTTTGATGAGCCAAGTGAAGGTGCGTATGACAGCAACGAGGATGGCATTGCCGATAGTGCATATACTATCTATGCAGCAAACAAAGACAACAAACCATTGCTTGATGTAATACCTCCAACCGTAGGAACTCCCCAGGCAACACCAGAGACACAGATTGCGGGAGAGGACGTCAACATCACGGTAACGGTTACCGATAATCTAGAAGTTAGGGATGTTGTACTCAATATTACAGACCCTACTGGTGCTGGTAGTGAATTTTCCATTCTCCAAAATAAAACAGGAAATGTATACAATTGCTTACGAGACTTTACCACGGTAGGCGACTATAGTTACTTTATTACAGGCTATGATGCGCGAAATGCAAAACAATCACCCATAAAAACATTCACTATTGAGCCAGCAACAGATACTGTTCCTCCCACTATCGCTATTAAGAAATATGGCCCGTCATTTGAGTATCTGCCTAATAGCCACACGTTTGCAGTCACGGTAACCGATGACTACGGCGTCGATGATGTGTACATTGAATATTGGTACAACGGTAGCGACACCATGCGTGTCGATATGGAAAGCATGGGAGGCAATTACTACCAGAAAGTAATTCTTCCTCAAGGAACCCCTGGAAGAGTCTATTGTGTTATTTATGCCAATGATACCTCAGGAAACCAGCAGCATACCAAAAATCCGTATGCCGATGCAAATGGCCCGTATGAAGGCTTTATAACCAAAGAGATAGCATTCAATGGTACTGCAAGCTTTGATCTTGATGGCACCATTACTTCGTATGCATGGAACTTTGGGGACGGTACTACGGGAACAGGTGTAACACCCACCCACATCTACTCTGCCAATGGTACCTACACCGTTACTCTGACCGTTACCGACGATGACAAACGAACCGACATCAATACTACTATCGTTGTTGTCAAACCGTTTACCTCAATTGAAACCTCTGATGAAACATTATCAAAAGTGAATGCAGAATACAATCTGAGTTTAACAGAATTGTTTTATGGCGTAGATACCGATGGAGATGGGACCGTTGATGCCTTTACCGACCCCAATGAAGTGCTTCATCACGAACGCTTTGTCAGCATAAGTGGCCATCCAACGTTCCTCATCTCAGTGGATGGCGACTTGAATTGCCTATTTTTATGGGATACAGAAGAAGACAGTATCACCAACGTAACGTACCAGAATCCAGAAGTACTCGATGTTGACCATGACGATGATACGGAAACCGTGACTATTAACGTCAACAAAAGCGATTGGATTTACTTTGATGTCGAAGATATGTATCCAGATTATGATAACCTCACCGTCAAAACAGCAGGAGGCTTGCTGCTTTCCTCTGACTACATTTGGCGAGAAAACGATGCAGTATATGTACTGGACGATCCTGACACAAAATATTATCTTATTTATAAAATACCAGAGCCGCCGGTGACCTTGGGAAATGCAGTATTTAGCCCTACCTCCGGAAGCACTGTCAATGAAAAAGGCACTGCCATTACTTTTTCGTACAATCTTGCAGTTGAACTGCTCTCTGTCGAATTGTATCGTGTTGACGAAGAAACGGCGCTTCCCCTCGAGGTGTTCATCATCACCAGCAATCTCACAACCACCGATAATAAAAGCTTTACCTACACCATTCCTGCATCTCTGAGCGATGGGAAATATGAACTACTGGTTAGTGTAAGAGAACAAAATGGATCAAAAAACACAGATGATATGGCAATGTACTATCTTGCCTTTGATGCCGAAGAAATGGCATTTTCACTTACCACCTTGCTTACCCTCATGGGCTTAATCATCGGCAGTAGCATCGTTCTCTATTTCATACTTCGGAAAAAAGGAATCGCTCTCGAAAGTTTTATCTATGTTAAAAATAAGAAACTTATTCCCTTCTTCAAGCCTGTCGTCTTTGGTCCGTTGAGTATTCATGTTGATGATGATAAAGTGAATAAAGCAGAATTTTACGTTGATGGTGAACTCAAAGATACGGTCACCACAGCACCGTACATCTGGCGTTGGGATGAACCTGCCTTTATGAAACACATTATTGAAACCAAGGTCTATGATGAAAATGGAGAAGCCAGTTCCAGCGGCGAGATGACGTTTTTTGTCTTCAACCCCCGATTGGGAAAAGAGTAACGACATCTTTATGTAATCTTGTATGATTGGCAGATCTATGAAGATCCACTGTGTGTACGGACAATCTTATGACTCAAACATTTATGTAGTGGAAGGAAAACATCCAACAATCATTGACTGTGGAACAGGATTGTATCACGATACAGTTGCCAAACAAATAAACTCGATTATCGACCCACATACGATTACTCAGATTATCCTTACTCACGAACATTATGACCATGTTGGTGGTATAAAAAAACTCCAGGGACTGACAGGAAAGAATGCGACCATTTTTGCCCACAAATATGCGGTCAACAAAATAGAACGGGGCGAAAGCATGTTTGCTCGTATGCTGGGGGGCGTGATGCCGAAAATGCCTGTTGATGTACACCTAGATGAAGGAGACACAATCGCGATTGGCGACGAGCAGAGTACTGTCTTGTACACGCCAGGACATACACCAGGTAGTCTCTGTTTATATGCAAAGGAAAGTAACTCGTTGATTTCAGGAGATACCATTTTTTCTCATGGATCTTTTGGCAGATATGATCTGCCAGGGGGGAATGGAGCGCTATTGAAACAATCCATTGAGCGAGTGGGAAAACTAGAGATTACCAATTTATATCCTGGACATGAAGAGTGTATTGAAGGAAATGCAAAGCAACATATCGAACTAACCCTCAAAAATAGTAGATATCTGATTTAACCATGACCAATCCACGGGAGATTCTCAATAAGCTAAAATGGAGTGGTGCATTTGAATTAGCAAACACAGAAATATGGTATATTCATCGAGGTGCACCACATGACACCAGGATCATTACCGGAAACGATATTGTCTCTCTTGAAAAATCATTTATGCACACCACGACGGCAATGATTCCCTACCATCGCATTTTTAAAATTGTCTATGCGGGCAGACGTATATTTAACCGAAAAGAGCGTAAAGAGTAAAAAATTGGCAAAAAAGAGTACATTTTTAAGGTAAAGTTTATATATATTTTACTATAAATAATATAGTGGAGTTATATGGATCTCGATCGCGATCAAAAATGCCCCAAATGCGGGGGAACATTAAAACAGATTCCCATCAAAAAGCTCGATAACGAAATCATCATTGAGCTGTACTGTGAGAATTGTGACGAGTCTATGACACTATACCCAGATACCAACACCATTTCATTTAAACATCCATATCTGTTCTAATTCACTAGAATAGGATATCTTTTTATGTGGCGCCCGTGTTTTACGACCTATTGCTCATGAAAATCATTCCCCTTGCCTCGGATTCATTGGGCGTACGTTCCATGGCAACATACGTCGAAACAGACGATTGTAAGATACTTGTTGATCCTTCTGCAGCCTTGGGACCAAAACGATATGGTCTTCCACCACACCCAAAGGAACAACAGGCATTGCTTCATACTAAAATGACTATAGCAGACTATGCAAAAAAGTGTGATGTCTTGACAATTTCACATTATCACTACGACCATTATGATCCTCACGAAGTCTTTTATGCGGGGAAAAAAGTGTTTGCAAAAGATATTTCCACACATATTAATAAATCACAACAAAAGAGAGGATTAGAGTTTATGGATGCCATTGGGCATACTTGTGAACTTATACCAAGTGATGACAGTGTAGTAAAAATAGGAAAAACAGAACTTTCGTTTTCACCACCATTTTTTCATGGACCTGAAAATATCCGATTGGGGTACGTGGTTATGACCAGTATAGATGATGGTACAAAACGAATACTACATGCATCTGATGTTCAGGGGCCAGTTACAACCAGTGCAAAGGAATATATTTTGGATGAGAAACCAGACCTTCTTATTATGGATGGCCCGCCTACCATTTTTCTGGGATGGAGATTTAGCCAGCAGCATCTACAGGATGCATCAGATAATTTAGAAGAAATAATTATGAGGCTTCCATGTGACGTTATCCTTGATCATCATCTCCTAAGAGATTTGGAATATAAGGAAGTGTTCCCTAAACCCTATCAGATTAGTGACCAGCGGGTGAAAACTTTCGCAGAGTATTTAGGGGAAGAGAACCATACCCTTGAAGCGCATAGAAAAGACCTGTGGGGTATCTAACATGGGATTTATACAGCGATTAGAGAGAAACATTGCAAAGCTAGAAAAACGCATTCAAAAAGAAGAGGAAAAGATTGTGTCGTTACAACAAAAGTATGAATCACACAAGATTACGCCCGCAGAGTTTAATTTGAAAAAACGGAAGATTGATGACCACATTCGCGCCTTGAATTCTCGACTTCGTGTATTACAGGGCGGTATTGCCAAAGAAAAACGATTTGAAGAAGAACGAGAAGAAGAGAAAAAGAAAAAGAAAGAAGAAAAGCAAAAAAAGAAGGAGAAAAAGAAACGGTAGGTCATGCTCAGTTGGTTCTTTCCGTACTATCCTTAATATCTTATGGAAAAGGTACCAAACCCGTGGGTTTGTTCTTGATTTTTCACTTCAACCTTTTCAACATGTGCCATTGATGGACCCTGATGACACCAATCTAACATTTTTTTGATTTGTTCCTGTTCGCCTTCAAATACTGCTTCCACGTTTCCATCAGATGTATTTCTAACCCAACCCGTGATTCCTAGTTGTTCTGCTTTATTTTTAGTATTTGCTCGGAACCAGACACCTTGCACTTTACCGGAAACCGTAACATATACCGTTGTTTTCATACTCCATTCACCTTACGGACGAAAGCGTACTACGGTCCTAGGAAATGGAATTGCATCTTTAATAGTATCAATGCCACAAATCCAGGCAACGACTCGTTCAACTCCCAAACCATAGCCTGCATGAGGTACTGAACCATAGCGCCTCAAATCAAAATACCATTGATAATTGCCGATATCCTCCCCATCATCAAGGAGACGTTGTTTCATATCGTCAACATCAAGGCTTCGTTGAGAGCCGCCCACAATTTCGCCATACCCTCCAGGTGCAATCATATCGAAACACAGTGCGGTTTTGGGATCCTTGGGGTCACGAGGCTTGTAAAATGCCATAATCTCTATAGGGTAATTCGTGACAACTACGGGGGTCTCAAAATGATTCATCAATTTGTTCTCTTCCAGTGTCCGTAAATCTTTTCCCCAAGAAACATCCATCTTTTCCTTGGTGGTAAGAATATCTATCGCCTGGGTATACGTAATCGTAGGAAAGGGTGTTTTTACAATGCGTTTTAACTTTTTTACGTCTTGTCCAAGTAGTTGTAATTCTCGCTGATGGTGTTTGAGAACTTCTTGTAAAATAAATCTAACTTCTTCCTTTGCAATCTCAGTGATATCGTATAAATCCATCCACGCAACTTCCATCTCTGCCATCCAAAACTCAGAGAGATGCCGTGATGTCTTTGATTTTTCTGCACGAAAGGTTGGACCCATGTTGTAAATCTTCTCCAAGGAAAAAATAGCTGCCTCCGCGTACAACTGCCACGACTGAGAAAGATAGGTTTTGTGATCATAATATTTCACTTCAAAGAGTGTAGATCCGCCTTCACATTGATTTGGCTGTAAAACAGGTGCATCAAACTCATAGTACCCTCTGTTTCTGAAGAAGGCATGAATGACACCAACAACAGTAGAACGGATCTTGAGAATGGCATTTAATTTTTGAGAACGAATCCAGAGATGGCGCTGATCAAGTAAGAATTCAGGACTTTGGTCCTTCACAATAGGAAATGGCTCTGCAAAATGGACAACATGAACCCCCGTAACTTGAAGTTCATATCCATCTGGTGCTCGCTTGTCTTCTTTAACTAGCCCTTTTAGTTCTACTGAAGATTCAATGAGTGCTTTTTTTGCATCTTCAAATTCATTGTCGGAAAGATTTCCTTTTTTTATAGTCGCCTGTAACGTTCCGGTCACATCCCGGATGACGGTGAACACAATATTGCCACTGCTTCGTGTCCGATATATCCATCCACGAAGATGGACGGCTTTTCCTGTATGTTTTCCTCCAAGAATTTCTTCTATCCGTATCCAGCGAGTTTTTGCCATATGATATTCACTTACTACGGGATATCATTACAGCATATATGAATTACGGTAAGAAATTAGAAAAAGAATTTCTGTCGCATCTCCCTAATGCTTAAATATAGCTTCTTTTATTATTGGCAATACTTTCTTATATAACTAGGGAGTAACCATAACAAGACTCACAGAGGTCATTATCTTGGACAACACAGATAAGCCAAAAAATGAAGAGATGCCTGAAACACCCAGTGAAGACGTGAAAGAAGAACACGTGGAAGAAGTCCAACCTGACATTTCCAAAAAGAAAGAAACCAAGAAACTTCCGCTAGAAGATTCATCAAAAGACGAGGAATCTACAGAAGAGGAAAAGAACACAGAAACTAAAAAACAACCAAGCGATCCTGCTGAGAAAACACAGAGCAAACCTTCTGAATCAAAAAAGCAGCCAGCAAAACAAGAGGAGAAAAAGAAACAACACAAAGACGACTTTCGCTATATTGTACGGTTAGCAAATACTGATATCGATGGGGAAAAAACGCTAATACAAGGGTTAACAACGATTAAAGGAGTAGGTATGCATATGAGTGTCCTTATAACAGACAAGACAAACATTTCTCGAGGGACAAAAATGGGCGATTTAACTGATGCGCAAATTGAAAAAATTCAACAAGCATTGGATTCCATTGTAGATGATGCTCCCGCGTGGATGCTAAACCATCGAAAGGATGCTGAGAGTGGCACTAACGTTCATCTTATTGGTCCCGACATTGACATGCGATTACGAGACGAAGTAAATATCATGAAAAAAATACGATCATACCGTGGAATAAGACATGAACGAGGGCTCCCCGTTCGTGGACAACGAACACGTGCTAACAACCGAAGAGGATTAGCACTTGGTGTATCAAAAAAGAGAGAGCAACAGAGTAAAACGTGATAATTATGGGTAAACCAAAATTTTCTCGGAAGAAATACGAAACCCCCAGTCACCCCTGGCAGGAAGATCGTATTAAAGCAGAAAATGAATTGATTAAAAAATACGGCTTGAAAAACAAGCGAGAAATCTGGAAGGCGGAGACTAAGTTACGGAACTATCGCGGTCATGCACGAGAGTTGTTGGCAAAAGCCCGTACTGGTGATCCACAGAGTAAAAAAGAAAGTGATCAACTATTGATGAGTCTTTCTCGCATGAATATTTTAAAGCCTAACGCAACATTGGATGATGTATTGGCATTAGACACTGAATCTATTTTGTCACGAAGATTACAAACGCTTACCTATCTCAAAGGATTTGCAAGAACACCGAACCAAGCGAGGCAATTAATTGCCCACGGACACATCTCTATAGATGGACGGAAGGTAACGGTGCCAGGATATGTAGTAACAAAAGAGGAGGAAAGTGACATTAGTTATATTGCACAATCTCCACTTAATGATACCATGCATCCTGCTCGCCCTCGAGCAGATTTTAAGTCCATACCGGTGAAAAAAGAAGAGAAACAAGAGAAGGAAACAGACAAACAATCTGAAGAAAAACCAAAGGAAGCGAAAGAACCCAAATCGGAGCCAACAACAGAAGAAGGCACTCCCAAAAAATCATCGAAAGAAGAAAAACCAGACACAGATAAAGGCAAGGAAGAACCACCAGCAACACCTGCAGCAGGGAAAACAGAGCCGCCCGCAGAGCCGCCGGTGTCTAAAAAGAAAGAAGATAAAAAATCTGAACCTGAGAATAAAGCTGAAGAGAAGAAAGAAGGAGGACGATAAGCATGGGAAGAGTTGGGGTTGCACATATTTTTGCATCGTTTAATAATATCATTATTACTGTAACTGATTTGACTGGTGCTGAAACCATTGCCCGCTGTTCAGGAGGAATGGTTACTAAATCGGCAAAAGATGAAGGTTCCCCATATACGGCTATGAAAGTCGCACAGACCGTTGCTGAAACCATACGAGAAAAAGGAATCGACCATGTGAATGTCATGATTCGAGGGCAGGGGGGCAATAAATCAGGCACTCCTGGACGTGGTGCCCAAGCTGCCATCCGTGCATTAGTGCGAAGTGGCCTGAAGATTGGGAGAATAGAAGATGTCACACCCATTCCACATGATGGCTGTAGGAAAAAGGGTGGAAGACGAGGCAGACGTATCTAGGTGACATATATGAAACTTGATGTCGTTGAATTAAAACCAAAGAAAGCAGTGCTCAAAATTGAGGATACAGAACCGTATTTTGTGAATTCTTTAAGACGAATCATGTTGGCTGAATTACCAAAGCTGGCAGTAGATGATGTTATTATTTATGATAATACAAGTGCATTATTTGATGAGATTATTTCCCATCGACTGGGGCTTATTCCTATTCCAACCGACTTAAGTTTGTTAACATTTCGAGATGCGTGTAGTTGCAAGGGAAAGGGATGCCCAAACTGTACAGTTCGATATACCCTCAGTAAAGAAGGGGATGGCATAGTTTACTCAGGTGATTTACAACCAGAGGAAAAAAGTTGGGCCATTACCGAAGATAAAATTCCTATCGTTGCGCTACATAACGATCAACGTCTTATTTTGGAAGTCGAAGCAGTGCTTGGTAGAGGAAGAGATCATGCAAAATGGCAATCAGTACATGCGCCAGGATACACGTTTATGCCAACCATTGAGATTGATAAAAAAAAGATGGATGAGGTAAAGACAATCATTAACGACGTACCGCCAGGAATTGTTGAATTAAAAAATGATAAGCTTGAAATAAAGGACGTCAAAAGGATAGCAGTGCTTGAATCCCGGGTCGAAAAAGCAAAAACAGATTGTATTACGATTACACGAGATCAAACAAAAATTTTGTTCAGTTTTGAAACAGATGGCTCGTTAACAGCAAAAGATGCATTACTAGAAGGTGCAAAGATTCTTGAAAACAAATATGCAGAATTGGGGAAATTACTCAAAACAGTAAAGTAATTTCAGTAGTTGTATGCACCATAAACACCTTTTTTAACCGTGTTTCATTTTCGTGTTGTTGTCATTATTGGGCCTGTGGGGTAGCTTGGTATCCTTGTAGCTTCGGGAGTTATAGACTTGAGTTCAAATCTCAGCAGGCCCATATCATTTATTGACATGTTTTAATTCGTTACTCGGTTTTATGCAATATTGTTAAAAAGATTTAGTTATATACCCTCGTTACAAGACTGCGAAAGTTTGGCGAAGTGTAGGAGAGATTTATGTGAGTAAAACATCGACATTAGTATTGATAATATTGTTTGTAGGCAGCGGATTATCGTGGGTAGACAGCCAAATAATTTATGCAGCAAGTCCGGTTGAATCTACTAGCTTACAAGAGGATCTCGTGCTTGATTTCTCTCAAACGCAGTTAAGCTTCATTGCCCCTATGGAGAGCTGGATGGTTTTTAAATTCAAAGGAACAAATACTGGCACAGAAAACCTCTTAATACATTTCAGTCAATACTATGAATCTCCAGAGCAAGTGCCTATTAGAGCACCACAGGGCGATACTCCATTGGCACCTGGTGAATCTATGTGGTTCAAGATTGTTATAGGGGGAGAATATGACCAAAACATTCCACAAACTATCAGCCGCACTATTTACATGACGTTTGGTGATAATAACAATAATTATGCTCCAGGGGACAGTATCTTCAGTGTAAATAAGACTATTCAGATAAAGATGATTGATCAGACTACTCTAGAAGGTGATGTCCTCATTCAAGGTATTACTGTTGATGACGAAGACAATCCCATCCCATTTACAAGGATTGAAATTGGAGGATACGGTGGGAAGGTCCCAATATCATCCGATGCATCAGGTCATTTCTCTTATTCCATTGCAGAAAGCCCTGTTTATTTTATTATAGCCCAAAAAGAAGGTTATCGCACTACAACTGTTGAAATCAATGGAAGCAATGTTCAAGATTTCTACACCGTAACCCTTATACCTGAACCATCCCCAGTATCAGTAAGTGCAACTCTGATAAATAATGTAGTGGGCAATATAGGATTCTGGAGATGCGCAGCCACTGCTGATGAAAGTAAACTTTTGTTGGTCAATGGTATGGAGAACTGGGAAGATCAAAGTCTGAAAGAGGAGTCGAAGTTATACCTTCTAGACACAAACACCGGCGAAGTCTTATGGACGCACGATATGGGTTGGGAATCTTGGTCTGCAGATATTACTAATGACGGACAGTATGTAATTTTTGCAACAAAGCTTGAAGAGTTTGAAACAGGACTTGAGGGGTTTACCAATTACGTCCGGCTACTTTATGGAACAAATGGCTCTACTGTCTGGGCGAAAAAAATCACACCAGAAAACTTCCCTGACACTACTGAAGGTGTGCATTATAGCAGAGGCGTGAAATTTTCTAATAATGGAGAGTATATCTTTGTTCCGGTCCACGGTGGCTATGGCTATCTTCTTAACCGTTTAGATGGCTCTGTTAAATGGCATACATGGGTAGGTGCAAACATCAGAGAGGTTATTTTTACAAAAGATGACCAGTATGTCTACATTCCCTCTGGTAGTGGGTGGCTCTATAAACTTAAGGTTGAAGATGGTTCTCAAGTCTGGAAACAGTGGATTGGATGCTGGGCATATGTTAATGGATTTGATATATCCCCAAATGAAGAGTATGTGGCTGTTGGGTCAAAGGCAGCTTATCTAACTGTGATCGATACATCAGATGGCTCCGTAAGATTTACAAAAGACATACATGGTGGCACTGCCACCTGTCGTTTTTCTCCAGATGGCACCAAGATTGTGGCAGGTGGCGACATCTTAACAATGTATGACTTAGATGGAAATGCCCTCTGGCGGTACTATCAAATGGCAGAGGACATTCGTTTTTCAAGTGATGGTAAGTTAATATTTATAGGAAATGGAGCGGTTTTTGATAATCAAGGGACATTGCTTTATGATATTTTTCCAGAAGAAGATAGAAGCACAAAGGTTGGGTGGATCAATTCAAATGCAACACGTTACATATTTGCCATCCAGGACACACGCTCTACTGACGAAATCAATATCATTGAGGTTTATAACATAGAAACAAGCAAAACCACGGTAGAAAATAATGAAAAAGACGAGCAAGATGAAGATACGGGCACACCTGGTTTTGAATTTGTTCTTTTAATACTTGTAATAGCGTCATTCATATTATTGAAACGGAAAAGGTGTGATTGATTTCATTCTCTAAATTTATTTGATCATAACTACAAGAACGGTGTTTCTGTTAATTAAAAACTGTAAAAAATGCCTTTCGTTTTACCTGGTTTTTCTCATGTTGAGATGTTTGACTCTCAGCAGCCCACTTTTGTTAAAAATAATTAAGTAGAGCTTTAGTATATATGTATTTAAGCAAATGATAAAAAATAGAGCTATAAATAAACCTCGTGAAAAAGCAATAAAAAAATTTTCTTCAAAAGTTAATAATTTACTCAAGAATAATTTAGTTGATATCATTATTTATGGAAGCGTTGCTCGTGGTGAAGCAAAAAATGATTCGGATATAGATGTTATTGTAGTCGTTAAAAGAAATGCTTTTAAGAATCAAATGAAGCTTGCAACAATAGCATTTGATATTCTATTAGAAACCGGGGAATATATCTCTGTTCAAACAATGAAATCTAAAGATCTTAAAAGAGATACAATTTTTTTACATAACGTAAGGAATGATGCAATACATGCCATATAAAGAGTATCTTGATCAAGCAGAAGAAGAATTAAACGCTTCTTACGTTTTATTTGAAAAAGAATTTTATCGAGAGGCAATATCTCGGGCATATTATAGCATGTTTCATGCAACTCAAGCACTCCTTATTCTTAAAGAAATATATCCTAAAAGTCACAAGGGAGTTATTCAAAAATTTGGAGAAGAATTTGTTAAATCAGGTCTTTTGGAAAAGAAAATGGGATATATTTTATCTCAAGCAGAAACTATGAGATTAAAAGCAGATTATGATGTTGGTGTAAAAATAACCAAAGAAGAATGTGAAGAAATCTTATATAATTGTGAATTTTTTATCAAAAAGGTTAAAGATACAATTAAAGAAATTTAAAACGTAAGAAAAATAGTATTGTTTTACTCTGTTTTTCTCCTGTTAAACTGTTTGCCTCTCAGCAGGCCCACTTTTCTAAAAAAAGATTATTTTTTAATACTTTTTTCATAATCTTTTAGGGCTCTTTTTGAGGAATACCAAATATTATCAATTTTTACTGCATCAAGCTTTCCTTGTCTCGCTCGAAGACTTAGATATTCCTGAGAATAATCAGATTTCTTAGATAATTCTGATAATGTTACAAGTCTTTCTTCATCAACAAAACTTGATAGGCAGTATTGAATTGACTCATTTATCAAACGAGCAATAAAAATTGCAAAATCTGATAAATCTCCATTATCTGCTTTTTTTAATGCTTTGTAGTATTTTTTTCTATCTTCTTTTTGTATAACAATAGGAGGATATCCCTCCCTCATAAGATAAAAATTTGTAAGAAGTCTTGCAACTCGCCCGTTTCCATCTATAAATGGGTGAATCCTTACAAACTCATGATGAATATAAGATGCTTTTTTAATAGTTTGAAGTTTAAGTTCTTCTATGTTTTGAATATACCCATCCATTAATTTAACAATTTTAAGATAGCTTGGAGGTCTTATCTTCGAACCTGTTATTGCAACGTTTTCAGTTCTATACCGTCCAGGATTTTTAAGTATTCCTTTCATGACAAACTCATGTATTTGTTGGATTATTTCCTGAGAACTTCTTTTTTTAGAATTTACAAGCTCTATCATTAAATCAAATGCTTCAGCACCATTTCTGGCTTCTATATGGTCCTTTAAAGGTTTACCACCAATAGTTATCCCTTCTTCAAGTACAAGTTTTGTTTCTTGAAGAGTCAGAGTGTTTCCTTCTATCGCATCTGAATGGTATGTATGTCTAAGTCGAATATCTTCAATAATTCTTTTAACAGCATCTTTAGGAAGTGGTCTTAATGAATCTAATTTTTGCTTTTTCTTTTCAATTTTATTTAGAAGTGAATCATTTATCTTAATATCGGTATCGTCATATTTCATAATATACCGATATGTAAATACTATTATATATCGGTATCGGTTAAAAATAACATTTACCGATATTGACTATTAAGGTATGCAGGTTAAAACCATATATGAAATCTAATATTTTACCCTGTTTT
>Ga0180434_10001646_pt1 | contig 31512 bp, 24 predicted proteins | sample SS_ome_7_FD_132453 | JGI IMG/M metagenome (GOLD analysis project Ga0180434, IMG submission 132453) | Hypersaline lake sediment archaeal communities from the Salton Sea, California, USA - SS_1_D_2 metaG | ecosystem: Environmental > Aquatic > Non-marine Saline and Alkaline > Hypersaline >... | reverse complement strand
GCCTTCAACTAGCCCTGCCCCTTGGCAGGTTATTACGACTCCTTTTACTCAAACCCCCTGCCCTTGAGCTTTGCCGAAACAACACAATACCCCTCACCCGCGCGTGCGGCGGCGGAAGGCCTCCGCCAGACGCTTCGTCACGGGTCCCGGCACGCCGGCGCCGATCGGCCGCTTGTCGATCCGCACGACCGGGACGACCTCGGCGGCGGTGCCGGTCAGGAAACACTCGTCGGCCACGTAGAGGTCCTGGCGGGTGAGGTTCTCCTCTCGGACCTCGGTGCCCTGGCGGCGGGCGATGTCGATGATCTCGTCGCGGGTGATGCCCTCCAGGATGCCGGCCGCGATGGGCGGCGTGAAGAGACGGGAGTCGCGGACGACGAACAGGTTGTCGCCGGTGCACTCGGCCACGTAGCCCAGGTGGTTAAGCATGACGGCCTCGAGCGTGCCGGCGTCGATGGCCTCGATCTTCGCCAGTATGTTATTGAGATAATTGAGGCTCTTCAGCCGCGGGTTGACGGCGTTGGGATGGTTCCGCATCGTCGAGGCCGTGATCACCTCCAACCCGTTCTCGTACAGTTCCTTGGGATAGAGGGTGATCTTATCGCAGATGATGAAGACGGTGGGGTGGGGGCACCGGTTCGGGTCGAGCCCCAGCGTGCCCGCCCCGCGCGTGACCACCACGCGGATGTAGGAGTCCGCCAGCCCGTTGGCCGCCAGCGTGTCAGTGACGGCCCGGGCCATCTCCTCCTGGGTCATGGGGATCGCCAGGCGGATGCCCCGGGCCGAATCGTACAGCCGACGCACGTGCGCCTCGAGCCGGAACACCTTGCCGGCGTAGGACCGGATGCCCTCGAACACCCCGTCGCCGTAGAGGACGGCGTGGTCGAAGACCGAAATCTTGGCCTCTTCGCGGGGAACGAGGTCGCCGTTGAGCCAGACTTTGCTGCCCATGACGGGTGCCTCTTTACACGTTCGGGCGGTACGGCCGCGGTCAGCGCGGTGGGCAGTCCTGCCCGCCGCGCGCGGTGCCAAGGACCGGACACCGCGCGGCGTCCGAGACTGGGCGCCGCGCCATATCTGCCGCTCGCCTTGCCGCGGCCAAACTCTACCGCCCGCTCACGGCGCGTGCAAGAGTTTCCCGTCGGCCAGGTGGAGGACGCGGTCGGCGCGGTCGGCCATCCGCTGCTCGTGGGTGACCATGACCACCGTCAGGCCGTCGCGTCGATTGAGGCGCTCGAGGACCTTCATGATGCCGGCCCCGGTCTCCGAGTCCAGGTTGCCGGTGGGCTCGTCGGCAAAGAGGACGCGGGGCCGGTGCACCAGGGCCCGGGCGATGGCGGCCCGCTGGCGTTCCCCGCCGGAGAGTTCGCGAGGCAGGTGGCGGGTCCGCTCCCCCAGGCCGAGCCGCCCCAGCACCTCCCGGGCCCGACGGCGTTCGGCGACCATGCGGCCGGGCCAGAGGACGGCCGGCGTCCGGATCATCGCCGGCAGCAGCGTGTTGCCGAGGAGCGAGAGGTCCGGCATGAGGTGGTAGAACTGGAAGACGAAGCCGATGGCCTGGTTCCGCAGGCGGTCGCGCCAGCGTTTCGGCCGGTCGAACGCGTCGATGCCCTCGAAGCGGACCCACCCCTGGGTCGGCCGGTCCAGAAGCCCCAACAGGTGCAGCAGCGTCGACTTGCCGCTGCCCGACGGCCCCAGGATGCACAGGAACTCGCCCCGGGCCACCCGCAGGTCCACCCCGTGCAGCACCCGCAGCCGGGACGTGCCCAGCCGGTAGTCCTTGACGAGGCCGGCGGCTTCGAGGATGGGATCGGTCATGGGTCGTTGCTCAATGTCAAGCGAACGGGGTGCGGCCCGCAAGTTTACCCGCCGGCGTTGGCGGGCGGCCCGGCGAAGACAAGCGATGCCGGCGCGACGAGCGCTGCGGTCGTTTGGTTGTTTGTTCCGCCTTCCGCACGCTGCGTTCCGCACGCTGCCTTTCGCGTTCCGCCTTTCGCGTTCCGCGTCCCCCTTCCGCGTTCCGCGTTCACTCGTATCGCAATGCCTCGACAGGCTGCTTGAGGGCGGCGAGCAAGCCCCCCGCCGCGCTCGCCAGCGTCGAGAGGACCAGCACGCCCAGCCCCACCCCCACGCACCAGGCGGGCGAGATGTTCCGCGGAATGTGCTCGAAGTAGTAGATCTGACGGGGGAACACGTCCACCGCCAGCGTCTGGTTCACCCAGATCTCGATCGCGTCCAGGTAATGGAGCATCAGAAGGGCGCCCGCCTCGCCCACCGCCACCCCGATCAGCCCGATCAGAAAGCCGTACCCCAGGAACAGGCTCCCCACGCCCCCGTCGCGTGCGCCGAGGGCCTTCAGGATGCCGACGTCCCGGCTCTTGATGTAGGCCATGACGTAGGAGATGAGGGCGATGAGCACGCCGAACCCGATGAACATCGCCCCCAGCATGAGCGTCACGATGTTCCGCTCGATCTCGACCACCGACAGGATCATGTGCTGCTGCCCCTCCCAGGTGTTGACCGTCAGGTGGGGGGCGGCGGCGAGGTCCCGGTCGGCCACCAGGGCCTCCCACGCGTCGCGGATCCGGGCGCAGATGGCCGACCCCTCCGACGGGTCCGTCACCCGCACGTGCACCTGGTTGGCCCGGGCGGGGACGGCGGGCGTCTCGGCCGTGGCCGACCGGCCCGTCATGCCCGCCATCTCCTGGGCCACGGCGAAATCCACGTACAGGTGCGAGGAGTCCGACTCCCAGAACCCGCTCTTGAACCGGTCCACCACGGTGAAGGCCCGGCTCTGGACCTTCGGCAGGCCGCCCGGCTCGGTCTCCAGGGCCCCGCTCGGTCGGACCGGGATCGTCGAGACCACCACTTGCCCGCCGTACCCCACGAGCGGGAGGTCGATGACCTGGTCCCGCTCGACCTCGACCTTGCGGACGGGGACCAGACACGCCGCCGCCGCCGACACCGCGCACGCCAGCCCGCACAGCCCCGCCGCCACGGACCAGCCGAGGCGTCCCGGCCGCCGCCTCGCCGCCCGCCAGACGAACAGCGTCACCAGGAGCATCACGATGGCCCCCGCCCCGGCCGCCACCCGCTCGCCGACGCCCGTCCAGACTTCATCCGGCACGTTGGCGGCCATCGGCGCCCCGATCAGACCGATGCCGGGGATGCATCCCGGCCGCGGCGGCCCGGCGCGGTCCCCTGTAAGCCCCTCCGGAATCTTCAACAGGGCCTCGGCGGGATAGACCGACGGCCGCTGCCGCTGGAGGTAGGCGCGGAACCGGCCCATGCGGACCTTCTCGGCCGGGCGGATGCCGAGAATCTGGCACGGCCGCACCAGCGGTTTGACGGCGCTGATGCGCGGCTTGATGCGGGCGACGGCGTAGGTCTGGATGATGGGGGTGGCGGCCTCGACGCCCTCAATCCGCTCGATCCGCCGAATGAGGTCCTCGTAGTACGGCAGGCCCTCCATGTGGGCGTCCACGATGATGTCCGAGAGCGTCCCCCGGGTCATCTCGCGGGTCTCCTCGGCGAAGCCGTCCATGATCGCGAACACCAAAATCAGCAGGAACACGCCGAGGGCCGCCGGCACGCAGGAGACCATCGGCACGACGGCCTTCCACCCGCAGAAGAGGTACTTGGCGCACAGGACGTGCTTGTAGACGGGCGTGGCGAGCACGGCGGCCAGCGCCGCCACCGCCGCCGCGCCGGCGCCCGCCAGCGCCGTCAGCGTCCACGGCGAGGTGAGCCAGTCTGCGAGCATGGAAGACGCCTCTTAGATTCCGCGAGTGTCATTCTGAGGAGGCCGCGAGGCCGACGAAGAATCTCGCCTTGGCCGTGGCCATTGTTTCTTTTCGCATTCCGCGCGGCGGTCACCGCACCCACCGCGTCGCGTGGTGCCCAGTCTTGGGCACCACGCGGTGGGCAAGACTGCCCACCGCGCCAGGGTGCGAGATTTATCGAGCCGCGACCGTGTCGTGAGCCGCGGCTCGAGGCTACGGGTTCGCCTCCGGCCGGCGCGCGGGGAACAGGACCACGTCGCGGATGCTCGGCGCCCCGGTCAGCAGCATCACGAGGCGGTCGAGGCCGAGACCGAGCCCGCCCGCCGGCGGCATCCCGTGCTTGAGGGCCTGGAGGAAGTCGGTGTCCATGACGGCCATCGTCTCGTCCTGGCCGGCCAGTTGCCTCGCCAGGGCCTGCTCCTGCACGTCCGGGTCGTTCAGTTCCGTGTAGGCGTTGCCGATTTCCATCCCGGCGACCATCGGCTCGAAGCGTTCGGCGATGGCGGGGTCGCCGGCCTTGCGCCGGGTCAGCGGGCACAGGCCGGCCGGCCAGTCCATCACGAAGGTCGGCTGGATGAGGTTCGGCTCAACGGTCCGCTCGAAGATCTCGTGCGTCACCACGTCCAGGTGCTTGTTCGATTCCTCGATGCCCATCCGGCGGCCCCGGGCGCGGACGGCCTTCTCGTCGCCGAGCGCGAGGTCGGCGTGCTCGGCGAGGAGGTCGGCGTAGGTGGCCCTTCGCCACGGGGCGGCATAGTCAATCTCGACCGATTCGCGCCGGCCTTCGCCTTCCATTGAAGCGCGGCGGGTCTCCGTACCCGCCGCGTCGGAATCCTCCGCCTCCCCGTCGCCCTTCTCGCCCGGCACCGGCCAGGGGACGACCGTCGCCCCGCCCGTCACGCTCCGCGCCAGGGCCTCGACCATCGTCTCCACCAGGTCCATCATGTCCCTGTAGTCGGCGAAGGCCTGGTAGGTCTCCAGCAGGGTGAACTCCGGGTTGTGCCGGGTGGAGATGCCCTCGTTGCGGAAGACGCGGCCGATCTCGAACACCCGGTCCATTCCGCCGACCAGCAGCCGCTTCAGGTACAGTTCCGGCGAGATGCGGAGATAAAAATCGGCATGCAACGTATTGTGATGCGTGACGAAGGGCCTGGCGGCCGCCCCGCCGTAGATCGGCTGGAGGACCGGCGTCTCGACCTCCACGAACCCGCGCTCCTGAAGGAACCGGCGGACCTCGGCGATGATCCGCGACCGCGCCAGGAACGTCTCCCGCACCGACGGGTTGGCAAACAGGTCCACCTGCCGCTGCCGGTACCGGGCCTCCACGTCCACCAGGCCGTGCCACTTCTCCGGCGGGGGCAGGAGGGCCTTGGTGAGGATCGCCAGGCGGCGGGCCTCGACCGTAATCTCGCCCGTGCGGGTGGTGACGAGGCGCCCGTCCACGCCCACCCAGTCCGCCAAATCGAGGAGGTCCACCTTGGCCCATTCGTCCTCGGGCAGGGTCTTCCGGTGGAAGGCGAGTTGGATGCGGCCGGAGGCGTCCTCCAGGTCCGCGAAAACCAGTTTGCCGAACGTCCGCAGGCGCGTCAGCCGGCCGGCGACGCGGACGGGCGTGCCCTCGCCGGCCGTCTCGAACCGCCGCCGGGCCTCGGCCGCCGGGATCGCGTCCGGGAACCGCCCGCCGAACGGGTCCAGGCCCATCGCGCGGAGGGCGTCGGCCTTCTTGCGCCGCGCCTGTTCGTATTCGCTGGTCATGGCGGGCCGATGATACGCCCGCCCACCGCCCCTGGCAAGCAAAACCCTATGGGGTCCCGTGCTGCTATTGCTTGCGGTACGCGTGGCCTTTACATTCATAGCCTGGATGGTAGAATCATAGCGCTTGGCCGAAAACCATCAGCGCGCTAGCCCCAGGCTTCTGCGCTATGCTTGAGTTTTGTCGGAGACAGAGATTTGAAGGAATTCAGGCTCCAGCGAAGGCTTTTCGCGGAACCTTTGGACGTACCACGAGCGCGAAAGGAGGCATCTTCCACTTTCGTGCCTAACATGCGGCTTCCTGTGCATCGTTGGTTTCGTTTCAGCGCCGGGTTCTCTGCTGAATGGGTCGAAAGTACTATTCGCAATGAGGGCCTAGTCGAGCCTCATGTCCTTGACCCCTTCGCGGGCTCAGGCACATCTCTCCTGGCTGCGGAAATGACCGGGGCGGAGAGCATCGGCATAGAAGCGCATCCCTTCCTTGCCCGCATTGCGGAAGCGAAACTCGCTTGGCGTTCCAGCCCCGATGCCTATCTGGAGAAGGCGAGGAGGACCCGCGAGATCTCTTACCACCTCGAGCCCGAAATTGAATCGCACCCCGCATTGATTCGGAAGTGCTATGATGATTCTTCGCTCAAGAAGCTTGACGCTTTGAGACAAGCATACGAAAAAACCAAGGACAATACTGATGCGAGCGAACTTGTCTGGTTAACCTTGATTTCCATTCTCCGGCAAGTCTCTCCGGTGGGTACGGCCCAGTGGCAGTACGTCCTGCCAAACAAAAGAAAGCGCCAGTCAATAGAGGTGTATAATGCCTTTAATAACTGTTGCAGGATGTTTTACGAGGACATGATGCGCGGTCAAGAGGTCAGTGGACCGCACGGTGCTTTGCTAAGGGGAGATGCCCGAACGTGCGACGGCGTCCCGAACGGATGGGCTGATATGGTAATAACGTCGCCCCCCTACCCGAATAACTATGACTATGCAGACGCCACACGTCTTGAGATGTCCTTTACGAAAGCCATCCAAGGTTGGGGGGATTTGCAGAAGGCGGTTAGGCGGCATCTTGTGCGCTCTTGCACTCAGCATGTTCCAGAGCGCTCAGTAGACCTTGGCGAAGTCATCGGCTCAGGTGAAACAGAGCCCATTCGGGACGAATTGTCTCAAGTCTGCAACGATTTGGCGGAAGTGCGTCTTTCACGGGGCGGGAAGAAGACCTACCACTTGATGGTCGCATGTTATTTCCGTGATCTCGCTTTAGCGTGGCGTGCATTGCGCCGCTGCTGTAAATCGCCATCAAGAGTTTGCTTTGTCGTCGGAGATTCGGCGCCATATGGTGTTTATGTGCCGGTGATCCCTTGGCTCGGCACTCTTGCCATGGCTGCCGGTTTCACTTCATACGAATTCGAGAAGACGAGGGACAGAAACATCAAGTGGAAGAACCGCAAGCATCGCGTTCCGTTGTGCGAAGGTCCCCTTTGGGTTCAGGGGTGAACGATGGCACTATCGCCCACGCACAAGTTCGGGCAAATCATCGGTGACACGCTGGAAAAGGCCGTAAGGCCAATCCTTGTTGACGTAGCCAAGCGGCATGGTCTCTACCTTGACTGGAAGCATCCTCGTAAGGCACGAGAAGGTAAGCGTAAGGTGACCTGGACCGACAATTGGGGAAATACCCATGATCTGGACTACGTTTTTGAGGCAGGCGGATCAGAAGAGCACATTGGCCGGCCGAGGGCTTTCATTGAAGTTGCGTCCCGAAGGTACACAAGACACTCACGGAACAAGGCGCAAGAGATTCAGGGAGCCGTTATACCCCTTGCCCAGACTTATAGCGACGATCACCCATTTATCGGGGCAATACTTGCCAGAGTTTTCACAGAAGGCTCGCCCCCCCAGATGAGGTCGCAAGGCTTCAGCGTGCTGTACTTCGAACTCGACGCGGTGGTAGCGGCATTCAGGACCCATGACATCGATGCGTACTTCGACGAAGATTCCTCAGATAAATCTGTTCGGACCAAGGTGAACGCATACGAAGCCTTGGGCGACGATGCAAAAAACAACATCGCCGCGGCGCTGAGGGAGCAAAACACAGAAGGCTTGAAACATTTCACCCAGGAGCTCGAGAGCACTCTCAGCCGGCAAATCGGTTCTGTGTACATTCTCTTTTTGCACGGTCCCACGATTGAAGCCGGGACAGTGCAGGAGGCCATTCGTCTGATTAAGCAATATGGCGAGGAGGGCACCGTCGAGAGCTTCGTACGATACGAGGTGATCGTGCGATACAGCAATGGCGATGAAGTAACAGGTAAGTGCGAGTCGAAAACCCAAGCCGTTAAGTTTCTGAATTCAATTGGTTAGAGCAACGTGGCCCCCTGTATTTCGCGCGTTCACAGCCCAAGCGGCTGGCGTTCGTGGGCGACGTTGCCACACGAAAGGATTCCATGCCCCGAACGTTCGTCAACCAGTTGACCGTGCCCGGCACGAGTGTTGAGCAGGTCTTCCAGGTGGCCGAGAAGAGCCTTCGCACCACCCGCAAGGGTGGCTACTTCATCACCGCCCGCCTGCGTGACCGGACCGGCGAGATCCCCGCCGTCTGCTGGGACGCCACCGAGGCCCTGTTTGCGGCCATCCCCCAGGACGGGTATGCCCTGGTCCAGGGTCGGGTGGATACCTACAAGGACGCCCCGCAGGTGGTCATCGAGGCGATGCGGCCGGCGCGCGGCGAGGAGGTGGACCTCTCGGACTTCCTCCCCACCGGCCCGGGCGACCCGGAGGCGCACCTGGCGCGGCTGAAGGAGATTCTGGCCCTGGTTCGGCGCCCCGCCCTGCGGGCCCTGGTGGAGGCGGCCTGGGCCGACGAGACCCTCGTGGCGAACCTCAAGCGTGCCCCTGCCGCCGCCAAACTGCATCACGCCTACCTGGGCGGACTGCTGGAGCACACGCTCGGCGTGGCCGAGGTCGCCCTGAAGGTCTGCGAGTGCTATCCCCGGCTCGACCGCGACCTGCTGCTGGTGGGCGTCCTCTGGCACGACCTGGGGAAGACGGGCGAACTCGCCTACGCCGAGGCGCTCGGCTACACGGACGCGGGGAAACTTCTCGGCCACATCGTCCAGGGCGTCCTGCTGCTCCAGGAGAAAATCGCCGAGGTCCGCGCCGCCGGCACGGACTTCCCGGAGGACCTGGCCCACCTGGTCCGGCACCTGGTGCTGGCCCACCACGGGGAACACGCCTTCGGCAGTCCCAAACTGCCGATGACCGCCGAGGCCCTGGCCCTGCACCACCTGGACAACATCGACGCCAAACTGCACGGCTTCTGGGGGATCGTGGACGCCGACGCCGACCCCGGCCGCCGATGGACCGACTGGAACAGGATGTTCGAGGGCGCCGTGTTCAAGGGCTTCGAGGGCCTCGACGCCGAGGAGCCGTGAGCCGCGACCGGTCGTGACCCGCGACCTTCGGTCGCGGGTATCTTCGCGCGCGTAAGCGTTTATCGCGGTGGAAGATAACTGCGGGCAAAGCCCGGAACTCTCGGCGGCCCGCCCACGCCCGGCCATGAGCGAAGCGAATGGCCGGGAAGCACCGGCGGGCAGAGCCGGCGGCTCATTCCGGCGTGACGATGCTCGGTCCGGCGGGGCCGGCCTGGCCGCCGCCTGTGCCACTCTCGCCTTCGCCTCCGCCGGGGCCGCCCGCGCCTTCGCCCTCGGCACCGGCCGCCTCTTCCCGCTCCGCCTCAGAGATGGACTGGAAGATCGTCTCGTTCATCTGCCGCATCAGGTCCGCGTAGTTGGCCTGCGCCTGGCTGAACGCCTTGATCGTCTCGTTGGCGACCACCGAGTCGCGGAGGGAGTCCAGGTTCCGCTTCTCTTCGGGCTCGACCGGGTGGCCCTTCTGCTCCTTCTCCTGGATGGTGTTGGCGGCCTGGTTGTAGGCCTCCAGGGCCTTGCCGGCCTCGGGATCGTCGCGGACTTTGGCGTCGGCCTCCCGCAGCCGCCGGTAATGCGGGTGCTCTCGGATAAGTTTGCCGAGGCGCCGGGCCTGCTCCAGGATTCGGTCCATCAATTCGTCGGCCATCGGGGACTCCCTGTGTGCGGGTTCGCTGGGTTTTGCATGCACGACGGGTGACGATGCACAACTCCACCATACGGCTCCGGCCGGCGGGAAACAACCCTTCGTCCAGAAAGTTGCCGAATTGAACCGCCCGCCCCCAGCCCGTATACTGGTGCCTTACATCCTGGCCAGTGGAAGCGAGTCCCTATGACCACACGCGACAACATCCTCAAGACCATGCGGTCGCACCGGTATCATCCGATGCGGCTGAGGCGCCTCGCCCGGTTCTTCGACGTGGCCGAGGACGACTACGCCGAGTTCCGGTCGCTCATCAAGCAGTTGATTCGCGAGGGCGAGATTCACGAGGTTCGCGGCAAACTTCGGGTGCCCCGCCGCAAGCGGCCCCGCAAGAAGGGCGACCGCACCCTCGAAGGACGGTTCAGCCTCTCGGAGCGCGGCTTCGGATTCGTCGAACCCGCCGAGGACGAGGCGGACGGCCCGACCGGCGGCGAGGACCTCTTCATCCCCCCCGGCCGGACCCTCGACGCCGTCACCGGCGATACGGTCCTCGCGGAGGTCGAAGGCCGAGGCGACAAGGGCTTCTTCGGACGCATCCTGGAGGTGAAGGAGCGCGGCCAGGAGCGCTTCGTCGGCACGGTGCTGGAGGAAGGCGGCCGGACCATCGTCCGGCCGGACGGCGGCGTTTTGAGACGCGACTTCGCCGTCCCCGACGCCCCCAGCGCCGGCGCCCGGCCCAAGGACAAGGTCGTCTTCGAGGTGGTGACCTACCCTCTGCGGGGCGAGACCGGCCAGGCCGTCATCACCGAGGTGCTCGGCCACCGGGGCGACCCGGGCGTGGACACCCTGGCGGTCATCCGCCAGTTCGACCTGCCGGACGAGTTCTCCGACGGGGCCCTGGCCGAGGCCCGCCGCGCCGCCGGCCGCATCGACGACGAGGCCCTGAGCGCACGCCGCGACCTGACGGCCGAGACGATCATCACCATCGACCCGGAGGACGCCCGCGACTTCGACGACGCCATCAGCCTCCAGACCCATGACGACGGCTCGATGACCCTCGGCGTCCACATCGCCGACGTGGCCCACTTCGTGCCGGTCGGCTCGCCGCTCGACGCCGAGGCGCGTGAGCGCGGCACGAGCGTATACCTGCCCACGACCGTCCTGCCGATGCTGCCCGAGACGCTCTCCAATGCCGCCTGCAGCCTCCAGGAAGGCCGCACGCGCCTCACCAAGAGCGTCTTCATCACGTTCGATGCCGAGGGCGAACCCGGCCGGGTGGACCTCGCCAACTCCTACATCAAGAGCGCGAAGCGGCTGACCTACCGCCAGGCCCAGGCCGCCCTGGACGGCAAGACGGACGGCCTGCCGGCCGGGGTGGTCGACCTGCTGAAGGCCATGGACCGCCTGGCCCGGACCCTGCTGGAGCGGCGCCGGCGCCTGGGCTACCTGGAACTCGACCTGCCGGAGGTGGAACTCGACTTCAATGACGACGGCCGCGTCGTCGACGCCTGCCCCGAGGAGGCGATTTTCACCCATCGTATCATCGAAATGTTTATGGTCGAGGCCAACGAGGCCGTCGCCCGCGAACTCGACCGCGCCGGCCTGCCCTGCATCCGCCGCGTCCATCCCGAGCCCGATGCCGAGGCGTCCGAGGAACTCCAGCACTACGCCACCAGCGTCGGCCACCGCCTGAGCGACCCTACCGACCGGCGCGACCTCCAGAAACTGCTGAACCGCGTCCGCGGCACGCCGGAGGCGTACGGCGTGCACCTGGCGGTGCTGCGGAGTCTCCAGAAGGCCGAGTACCGGATGGAGCCGCTGGGGCACTTCGCCCTCGGCTCGTCGGCGTACTGCCATTTCACCTCGCCCATCCGGCGGTACCCGGACCTGGCGGTCCACCGGGCGGTCGATGTTCTGGTTCGCGGCCGGGGGGCGTCGAAGGGACGCCGGCGCCGCGGCGACCGCAAGGGGGGGGCGCCGAAACTCGCCGAGGGCTCCCTCGACGACCTTGCCGCCCACTGCTCCCGCACCGAACGCCGGGCCGAGGCTGCCGAACGCGAACTTACAAAAATAAAACTGCTCGAATATCTCCAGGGACGAATCGGCGACACCTTCACCGGCGTCATCACCGGCGTCCAGGCGTTCGGCGTGTTCGTCGAGAACCCGGACCTGCTGATTGACGGCCTGGTGCACATCTCCAGTCTCGCCGACGACTATTACACGTTCGACCGGAAGAAGTGGCGCCTCGTGGGCCGTAAAAGCGGCCGGGTGCTGCGCGTCGGCACGGAACTGGCGGTCCGCATCGCCGCCGTCGACATCCCCCAGCGCCAACTCGACCTCGTGCCCCTGGGCGGCGAACGCCGGCGCGAGAAAGGCGCCGGCAAAAAGGACACTGCCAAGAAGGGCGCCGGACGAAAAGGCAAAAAGAGCGCCGGCAAGCAGAAGGACAAGGCGAAGGACAAGGTGAAGGGGAAGCCGAAAACCAGGAAAAAGGCCGCCGGCAAAGCCAAACCCAAGGCCACCAGGAAAAAGGGCGGCACGAAGGGCCGAAAGAAACGCAAGAAGCGGTAGGGGCGCGCTTCGCACGCACGCGGTTCCTACGCCTCGTCCGTCTCCTCGTCTTCCTCCGGCTGCATCGGCTGGGTCTCGAGGTCGCCTTCGGCGGTCTCGGTGAGTTGCTGGATCCGCTTCTCGGCCTCGGCCAGGTCCTTGCGGCAGCGTTTGATGAGGTCGGCGCCCTCGGCGTAGAGGCAGAGGGAATCGTCGAGGCCCGCCTCGCCGGACTCCAGTTGTTCGACGATTTCCTCCAGCCGCCCGAGCCGCTCCTCGAACGTCGGCTCCTTCCGTGCCTTCTTTTTTCGCGCCATGTTCCGTTCCTTGCCGTTGTGTGGCCCGGCCGGTCTTGCCCGGCCGGGAGAACCTCGCAGCAGCCCTCATAGCGGGATCGGGTCCATCGCCAGGAGGACCCCGTCCATCCCTGCCCAGAACCGCGCGCTGGACCACAGCCAGTCCGTCGGTGTCTCCGCCAGCCCCCGCCGCACGGGATTGTTATGGATGTAGTCGACTGCTTCCCCGAGGGCCCGTCCATTCCAGAGATTGCGGTCAAACCCTCCTCCCGACTGCCAGAACCGGAAGACCTCCCGCCCTGCTTCGCGGACAGTCAGCCGCTGGAGCCAGCGGACGTTTCCGGAGTCCTTCAGATGTTGCTTGGCCTTCCACGACACTGGCCGTTTGAGCGACGCCAGGATGCCTGCCATGTTGTAATCGGGCTGGCGCGGTTTCAACAGGACATGGACGTGCTCCGGCATGATGAGATAGGCGTGCAAATCCACGTCTTGATTAGCCCGTGTGGTGCGGAGCGCATCGAGGAACCACTGCCGCCCCTTGTCGTGTGCGAACAACGGGAGGTCGTGATAGCAGGAAAACGTCAGGAAGTGGACGTGCCCGGGTTCATTGTAGGCTTTGCGTTTGCGATTCTTGCGGGGCGACGTTCGCATGATCAGAACCTACCACAGGATCCCCGGCCGGGCAAGACCGGCCGGGCCACACACGTCGATTGCTTACCCGTCATCGAACAGCGTCGGGCCGGGTTCGTTGCGCTTTCCGCGCGAGCGTCGGATGTGCCCCGTTCGCCGCGGCGCTTGCGCCGCGCGGTCGTTCGGCGCGCCCGAGGCCCCGCTCCCCTCGGTCACGCGGCTGGCGAGGTCGCCCTCGACGAGGTGCGTGTGGAGGAGGTCGCCCGGGCGGGCGTCGGCGGCCCGGCGGAGCGTCTCGCCCGTCTGCGCCAGCACCGTCCGGCTGTAGCCGCGCGCGAGGACCCGGTCCGGGTTCAGGTCCTCCAGCCGCCCCGCCAGCCGGTCGAGCCGGGCCCGCCACCGGTGTTCCAGCAGCGTCCGGCCGGCGGCGGCGAGGCGATGGACGGCCATCCGGAGTTCGCCGACGGCCGCCGCCTGCTGGGCCCGCGGGGCGTACTCGGCCAGCCGCGACGCCGCCCCCTCCAGCCGGAGCCGACCGTCCTGGGCCGTCTGCCGGACCCGTCCCGTCAGCCGCCCGGCCAGGTCTTCCAGGCTCTGGGCCCGCGCGAGGACCAGGTCCTCGGGATGGCGGAGGTATCGGCTGCGCTCGGCCATCGCGAGCCGCTGCCGCAGGCCTTCCAGCCGGTGCCGGAGGGCCCGGCCCATCCGCGCCCGGGCCGTCTCCAGGCCGGCGGCGATCTCGCGAGCGTCCGGCGCCACCATCTCCGCCGCCGCCGACGGCGTGGGGGCACGGGCATCGGCCGCGAAATCGCTGATGGAGACGTCCGTCTCGTGGCCGACGGCCGAGACGACCGGCACGGCCGACGCCGCCACCGCCCGCGCCACCGCCTCCTCGTTGAACGGCCAGAGGTCTTCCAGGCTCCCGCCGCCGCGGCCGACAATCATCACGTCCACGCCCCCGATGCGATTCAGGTTCGCGATGCCGCGGACGATCTCCTCGGCGGCCCCCTCGCCCTGGACGCGGCTGGGGGCAAGGAGGATTTGCGCCGGCGGCCAGCGGCGGGTGAGCACGTGGATGATGTCGCGCACGGCCGCCCCCGTCGGGCTGGTCACGACGCCGATGGTCCGGGGGAACCGCGGGAGGGGCCGCTTGCGCTCCGCGGCAAAGAGGCCTTCCCGTTCGAGCCGCTCCTTCATCTGCCGCAGCGCCACCTCCAGCCGACCCACGCCGCGGGCCGTCACACGCGTCACGTACACCTGGTACGTGCCCTGCGGCGGGAAGACGGACAGACGGCCGCGGACCTCCACCTCCAGGCCGTCGGCCATCTCGCGCGGCAGGCGGTCGGCGTCCGACCGCCACAGGACGCACCGGACGCTCGCCCGGTCGTCCTTCAGGCTGAAGAAGACGTGCCCGGAGGAGTGCCGCTTCAGGTTCGACACCTGGCCCACGACCCACACCTGGGGGAACTCGATCTCCAGGAGGTCGCGGATGCGGCGGGTGAGGGTCCAGACGGTCTCCGGGCCTTCCGGCTCGGGTTCCGGCACGTCGCGGGCGTCGAAGAGGATGCTCATGGGGGATGTGATACCGCATCCGGCCGCCGCGTGCAACCGCCTGGGTTCGGGCAAGAGGCGGGGTCCAGCGTGCCGGCTTGCCCGGCCGGGATGGTTCCTCCGGCGGGACAGATGGCGGATGTCGGATTGCGGCTCCACCGCCTCTCTGTTGCTGTCGGGACGCCGCCTTGACATGCCCGGCCTCCGACCCTAGGCTCAAACCAGGCGGGGCACGTCGTCCGATGTGCGCCGTGCCCGGTTCCGGGTGCCGCGCGGCGGGCAAGACCGCCCACCGCGCTCCGCCGCGCACAAGAGGCAACAGGGATTCCCCCGTGGCCGGCTGGATGCGACAACTCGGCAAACTCGCCGGGCCCGGCGTCCGCAAGGGCAAGTGGGTGTGGAAGTCGCTGACCGGCACCACGAAGGAGGCCCTGCGCGCCGAGTACGACGTCGGCCGCGACATGGCCCAGGAGGTCCGCCGGCAACTCGGCACCGACGACGATGCCGAGACGGCCCGCCTGGTCCAGGACATCGGCCGGCGGCTGGCGGCGTGCGTCACGGAGCAGGACCGCACGTTCGAGGTGTCGGTGGTGCGGGGCGAGTCGCCGAACGCATTCGCCCTGCCGGGCGGGTTCGTGTTCGTCACGCGGCCGCTGGTGGAACTCTGCGAGCGGCGGGAGCAGGAACTGGCGTTCGTCGTCGCGCACGAGATGGCCCACGTGGTCCGCGGGCACGCCCTGGACCGGGTGCTGTCGGACTCGGCGACGGCCGCCGCGTCGCGGGCGGTGGCGGCCCGCAGCGGCCTGGGGGCGTGGGTCCGGCACGTGGGCGTCAAGTATCTGACGGGGGCCTACTCCCGCGACCGCGAACTCTCGGCCGACGAACTGGCGGCCCGCCTGGCGGATGCGGCCGGCTACGGACGCGACGGGGCGGTGCGGCTGCTCCAGCGCCTGGACCGCCTGCGGGCCGAGGGCATGGCCGAGACGCTCGGCCTGGGCCAGTACTTCGCCTCCCACCCGCCGACCGAGGAACGCATCAAGGCGGTCAAGAATGCGCCGGCCGTCTGAAGGCCAAACAACAATGATGAACAGGGAATGATGAACGTGGAATGTTGAATGGGCCGGGGGGCGGACACGGTCCCAATCGTGAGACACCGCTGTTTGTCATCCTGAGGAGGCCGTACGGCCGACGAAGGATCCCGCCGCGGTCTTTGCCGTCACGTCTTTCGCACGGCGAGATTCTGAGGCCCCGCGAGCGGGGCCTCAGAATGACAACCTGCTCCCCCGCGTCTCATCATTCATGATTCATCATTCCCTGTTCATCATTGTTGTTTCGCCGTTACGCCTTCAGCCTCCAGCGGCCGTCCCCCGTCTCAGACTCGGACGCGTCTGGCGATGTGCTGCTGCATCTCGGCCGCTACGTCCGGATGGTCGAGGACCACGTTCTTCGTCTCGCCGGGGTCGCTCGCGAGATCGTAGAGGTGGGGCGCGCCGCGGGCCCGGCTGCGAACGCGGTCGGCCTGCTGCCGGAGGTAGTCCGGCTCGAAGACGCCCTTGCCGCCGCCGTCCTGGAAGTAGTGCCATCGGCGGTCGCGGACGGCGGCGTAGCGGTGAAACTCCGTAAACACGCGGTCGTGGAGGCGGTCGGCGGTGCTGGCGGCCAGGGGCCAGAAGTCCTTGCCGTCGAGCGGCAGGTTGTGCTTGACGCCGAGCATCGCCAGGAAGGTCCGCATGTAGTCGCCGGCACTGACGAGGGCGTCGACCCGTTTGCCGGCAAAGGCGGGGTCCGGGTGGCGGACGATGAGCGGGAGCCTGGCGACGCACGAGTTGAGGAGGGCGGCGGTCTTCTGGACGCATCCCTCCTCGCCCAGGTGCGTGCCGTGATCGGTGCTGAAGACGAGGAGCGTATCGTCGAGCAGGCCCATCTTGCGGACTTCCTCGACGAATCGGCCGATCCACATATCGACGAACGAGACCTCGGCGGCGTACAGGCCGCAGATGGCGGGCAGGTCCGCCGGCCGGATGTCGCCGTTCCGCACGCCGTAGCCGAACAGATATCGCTCGCATGGATAGTCTTCGTAGTACATCTCCTGGAACCGTTTGGGGGCGTCCCACGGTTCGTGCGGGTCGAAGGTGTCGATGAAGAGCATGAACCGCTTTGCGGACCGGTTGGCCTTGAGCCAGTCGATGCCGGCCCGGAGGCTGCGGGCGCAGAAGTAGTCCTCTTCGCCCTTGCGGTCCTGCGTGTTCATCATGTACTGGCGCATGCTCCGGTCGTAGCCGGGGTGCCACAGGTGCTCGGGCATGTGCTGCTTGGGGTCGAACGCGTCGCGCGGGCCGCTCCGGTAGCGGTCGAATTCCTGTCCGCGGATCCATTGCCATGAATCGAAGCCCTTGTGGAAGTTCATCTCGGGCTTGAAGTAGTGGTAGGTGTCGGCGATGAACCCGGTGCGGAACCCGTTCTTGCCGAGCACCTGGGCCAAGGTGGTCCGGTCGTCCTTGAGCGGGATCCACCCGCCGTGGGTGCGCATGGGGATGATGCTCCGGCCGGCGTGGTAGACGCGGCGCGCGGGTATGGTGGGCAGCCCGTCCGCGTAGCACGCCGTGAACGTCACGCTCTCTTCGGCCAGGCGGTCGAGGGCGGGCGTCTTGACCCGCTCGCTACCGTAGCAGCCGAGGTAGTCGGCCCGGAACGTATCGGCGATGATGACAATGAGGTTCTTCGGCGGTCCGTCGGCGCCGGCGGCCGAGACGACGGCCGGCCCGGCCCCGGCGCGGGGCGTTGCGGCACAGCCTGCCAGCGGCGCCGCCGCCATCGTGCCGGCCAGACCCTGGAGGAAGCGGCGGCGGTTCACCGGCGTGTGCCCGGTTGTTCGCTTTCGAGGGTCAGCCATGGCTCTCCCTTTCGCGTTATCCGGCGGCAGGGCCGTCCCTTGATTATTGAGTATCGAATATTCTTTGTTGGCTATTGTTGTTTTGCCGTTACGCTTTCAGTCCCTCCAAGTCCGGCTCCATCCGCTCGTCGGACTTCACCGTTTCGTCCCACGTCACCACCTCGCCGGTGTAGGCGGCGGTGCGGCCCATGACGGTCACCAGGTTGCTGCGGACGGAGGGCGGGACGGTCGGGTTGTCGCACGTGCCGGCGTGGATGTTCTCGGCAAAGGTGTGGATATTGGTGACCGCCCCCTCCTTGTAGATGCCGGGGCACTTGCCGCCGCGCCAGAAGTGCTTGCCCCGAATCAGCACCTCGCCGCCGTATTTCGTCTCCAGGACGCCCTCGTCGCCGAACATGCGGTTCCGGATGCCGGCCGGCCTGGAGCCGTGCCCGTTGAACTGTCGGCTGGAGAAGGCGATGCCCACCTGGTCCGGGTACCGGTAGGTGAGGACGAAGTGGTCCCAGCAGTCGCCGACGTCGGTGCGGACCTTGCGGCCGCCGGCGCCCCAGCATCGCTCGGGCGGGGTGCCCATGATCCAGGACATGACGTCCAGGGTGTGGATGTTCTGCTCGGTGATGATGTCGCCGGAGAGGGCCCGGAAGAAGTACCAGTTGCGGAGCCGCCCTTCGGGGGTCTTGTCCTCGCCCCGTTTGCCGATGCGGTTCGTGTGGTAGGTCGATTCGCCGAAGGCGAACTCGCCGAGCGCGCCGTCGTGGACGCGCTTCAAGGCCTCCCGGTAGAACTTGTCCGCCCGGGTCTGGAAATCGACCAGGAAGACGCGTTTCTTGGCGGTGGCCTTCTTGCCGCTTTCGGCAATGGAGCGGCAGCCGGGGGCGTCGACGGCAATCGGCTTGGCCACGTACACGTGCTTGCCGGCCTCGACGGCGGCGGCGGCCTGGACCGGATGGAAATACGGCGGGCTGATGATGGCCACCGCGTCCACCCCGCTCCCCAGCAGGCCCTTGTACCCGTCCAGGTGGGCGAAGCGGCGCTTCTCCGGCACGCCGTGCTCCTTGCCGGCCGCGCCGGACCGCTCGGAGAAGTAGTCGTGCGTGGCGGTGACCTGATAGCCGCCGTGGTCGCGGAAGAGTTTGCCGATCCATCGTCCCCGGCCGCCGCAGCCGATGAGGCCGAGTTCGATTTTGGCGTTGGCGTCGGCGCCGCGGACGCTTTCGGGCCGGACGACGGCCAGGCCGGCCGCCCCGGCGGCTGCGGTCCGCAGGAAACGGCGTCGGTTCATCCCTTCTGACGTGTGCTGGGTCATGGGAGAAATCCTTTGATTGGGTCGCGGGCGGATAGCAGCCTGGAGGTTACCGCCGCGGACGGTCGGAATGCAACGGGAATCCGGGTCGAGAGGCCCGGCAGGGGTGGGGGGCGTGCTCTGCACGCACGCGGGTTCCGAACGCTGTCATTCTGAGCGAGCGCAGCGAGCGAAGCCTGCCCGGAGCGAGGCGCACTTTACCCGCCTAAGGCGGGCCGAGTCGAACGGGAATCTCGCCTTGACCGTGGCCGTGCGTAGGACGCGCGGCGAGATTTCCTGCGGGGCCTCGGAGTGCAGCGCTCCGCTCGCCTCGATGCCAGGAAACGCATCGAGGCTCGGTCGAAATGACGTGCGAGCCTTCTCCGGCTTCTTTTCCTGCACCCGACTGTCCGGAAAGCCGCTACCCTCACGTCTTCCGCCCGCCGATCCAGTCCGGCATGCGGACGCCCTTCCGCGGGGCGTCCCGGCCGATGACCGGCTTCAGGTCCAGCACCGGCGTGCCGTCGAACGCGTCGATGCCGTCCACCGTCACCACGCTGCCCTCGACCGAGACGACCTTGCACACGGTCAGGGCGATGAGGTTCGGCCGCACGGGGGAGCGCGTGGCGAACACGCCCGTCAGCGGGTTCTTCCGGTTGCCGCGCGGATGGACCTGGAGGATGCGCCGCTTCCCCGGCGTATCGTTCTTGTGGAACCACCAGAAGACGTTGACGTGCGACCAGTCCGCCAGGCCCTTCAGGCCGTCGGCGAAGCGATCGAACAGGACGAGGCGCGTCGTCCCGCCCTTCTTCTCCACCCGGCCGATGGGGTGCACGGTGTAGGACGTCTCGGGCGATACGTCGTCCACGGCATCACCTCCCCTCGCTGCTTCGGACCGTGCGACCAGCATCCCGCCTGCGGCGGCCAGCGAGACGGTTCGCACCAGGAACCGGCGACGTGATACGTTCATAATGTTGCTCCCGCATTCTGAAATCCGCATTCCGAAATCCGAAATCGTTACGCCAGCCCCCACCGCCGACGCAGCATCCACTCGGCCGCCAGCAGGGCCGTCAGCACCGCCAGAAACACCCGCCCCCGGGCGAGGCGCACTCGCCGCTCGGCCGGCACCTGGCGCGGCTCCAGCGACGCCGAGAGACGGGTGAGCACCTCCGGCAGCGCCTCCAGCGGCTGGGACGAGCCGCCCCCCGCCTCCGCCAGGCGCCCGAGCCGCTCCGCGTCGGCCAGCAGACGCGCCAGTTCGAAGTCCTGCTCCCGGACCGCCAGGGGCGTCTCGGCCCGTTTCGCCTCGCCCCCCACGGTCGCCTCCGCCACGACGGTGCAGGCGCCGGGCCTGGTCAGCGGCACGCGGCCGCGCCACTCCGTCCGCCCGGGTCCCGTCCCTTCGCGGCGGGAGAGGGGGACCGGCACAGAGAGCGGCCCCTGGAGCCGGACCTTCGGCCGGGCCTCGCCCCGCACGCCCACCGTCACCTCGGCCTCCGGCGGACGGTCCGGGTTCCCCAGGACGTACTGCGTGCGGTCGGTCGCGACCCAGAGGTCCTCGTGCGGTCGGCCGTCGCGGCGGGCCAGCCACAGCACCAGCCGGCGCCACAGGCGGCGGTGCATCGCCGGGCCGCCCGTCTTCGCCGGCGCCAGCGCCCACTGCCACGTCGTATCGAAGGTGGCGGATGCGACGCGGCCGTCGCCGAGCGTGCGGACGGCCAGCAGCGTCGTCCCGCCCTCGGCCTCGGCCAGCAGGCGGGCGCCGGGCCGGACCGGCCCCACGGCGCTGGCCCCGGCGAGCGGCGGCAGGTCGTCGGGCGGCGGTGCGACCTCGCCGTCCGCCTCGCGGCGGAAGACGAAGTGGCTGCGGCCCGCGGACGTGGGGCGAAACGCCAGCGGACCCTCCACCTGCCCGTCCGAGGCGCGGACCGCAAACGGCAGCAGGTCCGCCACCGGCGTCTCGGCCCAGCCTCCCGGCCCGTAGGCGTCCAGGCCGCCGAGGGTCAGGACGGCCATCTCGCCCACCCGGACGCCGCCCGCCAGCCGCTCCAGCGTGTTGCGCGGCAGCGCATCGGCCGGGAGGTCACCCAGGATGAGCACGTCGAAGCCGTCGAGGTCGGCCGGCCTGGGGGCAGCCGCCTCGGCCCCCGTGCCGACGAGGAGGCGGCGGGCGAGGTCGATCTCCCGCGCCTCGGCCAGGACGCGGGCCAGGTACTTGCTCTCCGGTCGCAGCCGGCCCTCCAGAAACAGGACCCGGATGCCGCCCTGCTCGACGCGGACGGTCGTCTCGGCCCGGTTGTTGGTGGTGACCAGTTCGCCCTCCAGGGGCCGGGCGGCGAGACGGAGCCGGGCGGGGCCCACGTCCTCGAGCCTCGGCGTGAAGACGATCTCCTCGGCCGTCCGGTGGGCGGCGGGCGAGATCTGCCGGCGGGCCAACTCCTGGCCGACCGCGCTCAGAACGACCTGGACCGCCCGGCCCTTCAGGCCGAGCGTCGCCACGGTGGCCCGGACCTCCGCCCGGTTGCCGGCGAAGACCCGCTCCGGTGCCCGCAGGCCGCGGACCGCCACGTCGCGGACGCGGCCGGTCGGCTCGGCGCTGCCGGCGACGAGGGCGTGGACGGGGACGCCTCGGCCGGCCAGGGCGCGGGCGGCGGCGTCGGCCTCGCCGGCGCGGCGGTTGGCGCAGCCGTCCGAGACCAGGACCACCGCCGCCGGACGCGGCGCGAACGGGCTCCTCGTCCGGCGGGCCCGCTCCGCCACGGACCGCAGGGCCTCCGAGAGGTCGGTCCGCGCGTCGGACGGCTCGACGGCGAAGCCGTCGCTCGGGCGGACGCGCGAGCCGAACGCGACGGTCCGGACGGTTGCCCGCGGCACGAGAGCCGCCAGCGCCTCGCCCGCATCCGCGAACGCCTCGCGCACGGCCGCGGCGCGGGTGAGCGGGGCGACGTCGGTGCCGGCGTCGCGGATGCCCATGCTGCGGGAGGCGTCCAGGAGGACCACGACCTCGGCGGGGACGGGGCGCCGGCCCTGCCAGCGGACCTGGGGGCGGAGCAGCAGCACCGCCACCGCCGCCGCGACAAGCAGCCGCAGGACGAGCAGGGCGCGGCGTCGCCTCGGCGCGAGCCCGCCCGCCCATCGCCACGACGCCGCGGCCGCCGTGACCGCCAGGACGCCGGCCGTCACCGCCACCCAGACGGGCGGCAGGAAGGGGTCCAGGACCATGTGCTCACCGAGGTTGATCATGGGTCCGCCGATATCGTTTGTTCCCGGCCTTTCGCTGCGCTCAGGGCCGGGCGTGATGGCGCTCAGGGCCGGGCGTGATGGCGCTCAGGGCCGGGCGCAAGGTTCACCGTGATTCTACCATCGACACCATGCGCGTGCCGCATTATACTCGTTCAACCCGGTCCGACGAGGAGCGGCAGCGTGGATGATCTGCTCGAGCGCGCGGTCGGCCTGATAGAGCAGGCGGGCGCCTCCTACGGCGACGTCCGCCTCCGCCGGGACCGCACCGAGCGTCTGGCGGTCCAGAACGGCCGGCCGGAACACATCGCGCGGAGCGCGTCGGCGGGCGTCGGCGTCCGCGTCCTCGTGGATGGCGCGTGGGGGTTCTTCGGGACGCACCGGCTCCAGGCCGCCGCCGTCGAGGAGGCCGTCCGCCAGGCCGTCGCCATCGCGCGGGCCAGTGCGGCGGCGCGGACCGAGCCGGTCCGCCTGTCGCCGCTCGAACCCGCCACGGACACGTACGAGACGCCGCACCGGCGCGATCCGCTGGCCGTGGCGCTGGAGGAGAAACTGGACCTCCTCGTCCGCGCCACCCGGGCCATGAGGGGGCCCGACCTCCGTCTGGCGCAGGCGTTCTTCTCGGCGTTCGACACGCGCCAGCAGTTCGCCTCGACGGAGGGGTCGCGCCTCGAGCAGCACATCGTGCAGACGGGCGGGGGCATCGCGGCGACGTGCATCGCCGACGGCCGGCTCCAGGTCCGCTCGTACCCGAACAGTTTCCGGGGCAACTTCGCCACGGGCGGGTACGAGTTCGTGGAGGCGATGGACCTGGTGGGCGAGGCCCCGCGCGTGGCCCAGGAGGCCCAGGCCCTGCTCGCCGCGCCGCCTTGCCCCGCGGGCCGGCGGACCCTCATCCTGGACGGCGGGCAACTCGCGCTCCAGGTCCACGAATCGTGCGGGCACCCCATCGAACTCGACCGCGTGCTCGGCATGGAGATCGCCTTCGCCGGCGACTCGTTCCTGACGCTGGACAAACTCGATACATTTCAATACGGCTCCGAGCACGTGCACATCGTGGCCGACGCCACCTGCCCCGGCGGGCTGGGCACGTTCGGCTACGACGACGAGGGCGTGCCGGCGCAGAAGACGCCCATCGTCGAGGCGGGCCGGCTGGTGGGGTACCTGTCGAGCCGGGAGACCGCCCCCGCCATCGGCCGGACCTCCAGCGGCACGATGCGCGCCAGCGGCTGGAACCGCCTTCCCCTCATCCGCATGACCAACGTCAACCTCCTGCCGGGCCAGGCCGGGTCGCTCGACGACCTCGTCGCCGACACCGACGACGGCCTGCTGATGATGACCAACCGCTCCTGGTCCATCGACAACAAGCGCCTCAATTTTCAGTTCGGCACGGAGATGTGCCGGGAGATCAAGAACGGCCGGCTCGGCCGGATGTACCGCGACGCCACGTACACGGGTATCACGCCCGACTTCTGGGCCGCCTGCGATGCCGTCTGCGGCCCGGAGGCGTGGCGCCTGTGGGGCACGCCCAACTGCGGGAAGGGTCAGCCCGGCCAGACGGCCCGCGTGGGGCACGGCGTGGCGCCGGCGCGGTTCCGAAACGTCCGGGTGGGGGTGAAGGCATGAGCGCCTGGGCCGAGGCAAGTCGCGACCCGGCGGCGCGGGAGCGGCGGCTCCTTGCGCTCGGCCAGGCGATGGTCCGGACCTCCCGGGCCGAGGAGACCGAGGTCCTCCTGGCCGACGGGCGCGAGTTCCTCACCCGGTTCGCGAACAATACGATCCACCAGAACGTCGGGGCGGAGGAGGCGAGTGCCGTCATTCGCCTCGTCGTGGACCGGCGGGTGGGCGTGGCCACGGCCGACAGCCTGGAGGCCGATGCGCTGGAGGCGGCGCGGGAGTCGGCCCTGGCCGTCGCCGAGGCCGCCGAGCCGGACCCCGACTGGCCCGGCCTGCCGAAGGCCCGGCCCGTGAAGCCGGTGAAGGCGTACCACCGGGCCACGGCCCTCGCCACGCCCCGGACCCGGGCCGACTTCGCCGCCGCCGTCATCGCCGCCGCCCGGGAGCGCGACGGCGAGGCGGCCGGCATCGTCCAGACCGAGGAAGGAACGCTGGCGGTGGTGACCTCGCGAGGCGTCGCCGTCGCCGCCAGCCGCACCCGGGCCGAGGCCAACGCCCTGGTCACCTGCGGCGACGGGTCCGGCTGGGCGGAGGCCGTGGCGGTCCGCCTGTCGGACCTGGACGCCGACCGCCTGGGCCGCCGCGCCGCCCTGACCGCCGAAAAGAGCCGCGACCCCCGCCCGCTGGAGCCCGGCGCCTGGGACGTTGTCCTGGAACCCCCCGCCGTGGCCGAGTGGCTCCAGTACCTCGCGTTGGTGGCCTTCAGCGGCAAGGATGTCGAGGAAGGCCGGAGCCCGCTGGCCGGCCGGCTCGGACACCAGGTCACCGGCGACCAGGTGACCCTGTGGGACAACGCCCGCGACCGTCGGACGCTGCCCCAGCCGTTCGACTGCGAGGGCCAGCCGGCCCGGCGGCTGAGCCTCATCCGGGAGGGCGTGGCCGAGGGCGTCGCCACGAACCACTACCGGGCCCGCCGGCTGGGCCGGCGGGTCTCGACGGGCCATGCCCTGCCCGCCTCCTCGCCGCAGGAATGTATGCCGATGCATCTGTTTATGAAAGGCGGCCGCGCCACCGCCAACCAACTCGTCGGCGAGATGGAGCGCGGTCTGCTGGTCACCCGTCTCCATTACACCAACGTGCTGGACCCGATGGAGACCGTCCTGACGGGCATGACCCGCAACGGGACGTTCCTGGTGGAGCACGGAAAGATCGTCCGCGCCGTCCGGAACCTGCGGTACACCGAGAACGTGCTGGCGGCGCTGGGGCGGATCGACGGGTTGTCGCGCCGCCTGACGCGGGTGCCCGGACCGTGCCTCGTTCCGACCGTCCGCGTGCGCGGCGTGCAGTTCAGCGGGGCGACGGAGTTCTGAACCACGGCGCCTGGGTGCTTGAGTGCCTGAGTAACGGCGAACAGCAACGGCGGCCGGGTGGCCCGCCGCCGGCGGGTAAACATGGCCACGCTCGCGTGGCCACGGGCAGAAGAAGGGGGTCAGCGGCGACGGCGGTCGTCGCCGCCCAGGTCGCTCTCGTCGGCGTGCGCGTGGGCGTGTTGCCCTCATCCTTTTGCCGGCGCCGTTTGGGCAGACGCACCGAACAATGAAGGCGTCCAGGGCGTTGCCCGCGGCTCGCGGCGAGGCACGCCACACACGCGCAACGCGGAGCGTTGACAAGACCACGGGGGCGCGTATAATGGAATCGTTCCCGGTGTCCCCATAGCTCAATTGGACAGAGCGTTGGCCTCCGGAGCCAAAGGTTGGGGGTTCGAATCCTCCTGGGGACGCCATCGTAAGTCCTTGATGGACAAGCCTTTACGATTCATCTTCCGGCGTCTCCCCAAGTGCGGGAAATTCCCCACCCTCGTTTTTGGCCCGTGAAGGCGATAGTGGGTCACAAAGTGGGTCACTCGCCCCCGGCGCCCCAAGCGGCGCCAACGGCACCTGCTGGCGCGACGGCTGCCGCCTCCAGTACCGCAACTGCATCTGGATGCACCTGGCCATCGCGTGTTCCTTTCCGTTCTCGCGTCTCATTGACACTGATGCATGGCTTCCGCCAGAAAGCAAGGTCCTTTTCATGACATTTTCTCCATGCGTTCCAGACGATTCGGGCAAAAAACCCGGCACCCTGGGCGTGGCCCGGGGCGTCGGGAGGAACGGGACGACTATGAAGGGGGCGTCGGCTACAGACTGGACTGCTCAGCCCAGATGGCGCTCGGCCTCGGAGGCGAGGTCTTTATCCGGTTCGGCATAGGTTTCCGTGAGCCGAACATCCCACCACCAGCGGGAACCATTCAGATAAATCGAGCCAGGCACCTTCGGTTTTCTGCGTCGGGACATGGCTTGCCTCCAGGCAGAAGGACCTCCTATACGCCCTCGCGCTTCCTATAAAATGTCCTATAATGGGGTCGCGAGGGCGTCAAGGGGAAAAGCGAGAAGGGGCGTAAGTCTTTGTGTTAGCCAGACTTAGGATGGTGGGTAGGGCCGGAGTCGAACCGGCGACACCCGCATTTTCAGTGCGGTGCTCTACCGCCTGAGCTACCTACCCACCCGACCGGCAAAAATACTGTAGGCGGTCCCGACGGGCTTGTCAAGCCCCCGCGTCCCTCGCCGAACCCGCCGGAGCCGCGAGGCGAAAAATACGCCCGAGCAGTTTAATCCCGGGTTGTGGCGCGGTGGTTCTCCGTCACCACCGCGCCATCCCGCGTCCCGTGGGGCGCGCGGCGGGTGGGGAGCCCCCCGCGCTACAATGCAAACTGAAAATACGCCCGGGACTCCAAAAACCCTCGAAATCAATTCACGGGGAAGCCGGAAGAGCGAAAAGCGAACTAAGGCCCGGCGGCCTGGGGCGCCGGTATGATCTTCGCCATCCAGTGCCATCGGAGGCCGTCGGGCAGCGAAACGAGGACCGTACTGTCGCCGCAGCGGACCCTGCTGCTCTCGGCGGGTTTCTCGGAACCGGGCTTCCACCACTGGATGACGTACCGGCCGGGCTTGAAGTCGCCGACGCGGATCACGGTGCCGCGAATGGGCGAGTACGGCTCGTCGTGGCTGGCCGAGGTCCGCATGAAGAAGACCAGCGCCCGCTCCTCGTCGCCGACCATCCCCCAGTGATGGACGGACGGGCCGGTGACCTTGTCGAAATAGGCCTGGCGCCAGGTGTGGGCGCCGAAGTCCACGCCCTGGAGGATGGCGGCGGTCGGCCGGTAGACCTTCCCGATGGCCTCGGCCTGGCGCAGGTGCCAGGCGTGCCGGTAGAGGGCGCCGGCCCGGTGTCCGGCGACGGCGGCCCACAGGCCCGCCCGGGCCAGCCGTTCGGCGTGCTCCGGCGTACCGTAGCCGGAGACCATCAGCGGCCGCTTCTCGCCCTCGTAGAACGAGGCCAGCGGGTAGCCGGAAGACTTCGGGTACAGGTGCTCGCGCTGGTCCACGCCGTAGGGCGTATTGAAGACGAAGTGCTCGTTGGGGTCCAGTTTGCGAAGGTAGCGGATGATGGCCCGCCAGTACTCGCTGCCGGTCGGACGGAAGCCCGCATGGTCGAAGAGGGTCCAGCCCAGGACGGCCGGACTCCACGACCACCGGGCCACCTGGTACCGCAGCCGGCGCCGGACCAGCGCCTTGTGCTCGCCGTCGCGGGCGTAGGGCCGGGCGCCCTTGCCCTTGAGCGTCACGGGATGGTAATTCCACGTGACGGGAAGGACCACCAGACCGCGCGCCTCGCACCGGCGAATGATCCGGTCAACGAGCCAGGCGTTGCCGGCATGGTACCGTCCGGGGGCCAGGCCGGCGATCCAGGTCGTCTCGCCCTGCGCCTCGAGCGGGATGAACCACGAGTGCAGCGGCAGCCGCACGCAGGTGGCGCCGGCGTCGGCGAGCGCGTCGATGGTCTTGCGGCACCAGTCCCAGGTGGCGAACAGGCCCGCCGGGTCGATGCCCTTCCTGGGGTCGCAGAGGCCCGCCGTGCCGTACGCCTTCTTCACCTTCTTGTTGCCGAACTGGTGCACGTCCAGGCGACAGCCCATGAGGAAGACGGTCCGGCCGGTGCGGGGCTCCTGGTAATAGGTCGGGTTGGCCTCGTGAAACCGCAGGAACCCGCGGGCCTCCTCCTCGGCGCCCAGCACCTGGACGGTGACCGGATCGGCCTCGGCCGTCCGCTTGCCGGCGGTGGCGCGGACGGTGCACGTGTAGGCGCCCGTCTCCCGCGGCGCGTAGCGGACGCGAAAGCCGGGCTCGCCGTCCGGGACGACGCGTTTCGCCTCCTCGTCGACGCGGTAATCCTGGAACCAGAAGGCGGGGACGCCGACCGTCTCGCCGCCGGGAGTCTCGAAGACGGCCCGGACGTCGATTTCGCCCGGGTCGTCCGGGTTCTCCCACGGGCCGCCGGCGAGGGCGATGTGCACGCCCAACCGCTCGAGCACCCGGCCGACCCGGGGCCGGACCGAGACGCCGGTCACCTTGAGCGGCGGGGGCGCCGGCTTGGCCGGCTTGGTCTCGGCCTTCTCGGCGTCGCCGGACGTAGCGCTTTCGGCCGCTGGCGCCGCGGCCACGGCGGAGACCGCAAGCCCCAGGCACCAGGCAAGTCCTGCAACGGCGAACGCTTGGCGAAGGCGCATGGCGCGCTTTCTTTCTTCCCGTCTCAACGCCAATCTCGAGACATGCCGGAACGGCGGCCGGGCCCCGTTCCCGGCGACCGGTCCGACCCGCCGACACCGGTCGAGGGGCCGACCGGGACGCCGGCTACCCACATCTTTAATGTCACCCTGGCGGGAACGTTCTTTGCGTTTTCCTCTGAGCGGCTCCGGCCGGGCCTTCGCGGGGTCAAGCAGGTGTGGCCGCGGCTTCCCCTTCGGCTGCGTCGGTGTCTAGGGCGCGTCGCGGAACAGGGCCGACGGCGGGATCGGACGCCGCACCTCGCCCGGCCCGTGCCAGGAGACCTCCAGTCTCTCCTCGCCGCCGGTCTCGAGGTACTCGACGGTGATGGGGTGCGTGCCTTTGCAGAGCGGCATGAAGCCTCGCCGCCGCTCGGCCGGGTGCGCACCCTCGCTTGAGACCACCTCCTCCCCGCCGATGCGGAGCCGGGCCCCAACGTCCGACTCGATGTAGAAGGCGTACACGCCGTCGGCCGGCACCGCCACGTATCCGCGGAAGAGGAGGGCGACGCCCTTCTGGCCGGCATACGGCCCCAGGGTGAATGTTTCCACCCGGTCGACCTTGACGGGCTTGAGGGCGTCGGCGTCGGGCGGCGCCTCCCGCGTGCCCTCGAAGGCGAGGCGCTCCAGGCCCGGCTCGAGGTCGGCATCCGTCACCGGCGGCCGGCGAGGCCTGCGTGTCGGCGTGACGGTCAGGGCGTGGAACCGCCCCTGGCGCAGCACGCGGAGGGGGAGCGGCTTGCCGCCATCCGCCTCCACCAGGGCCAGGTGAAAGTACAGGCCGCTGGGCACGTCCTCGCCGGCCAGGCGGGTGACCACGTCGCCGACGCGGACGCCCGCCGTCTCGGCGGGGGAGCCGCAGCGGACCTGCGTGACCTCGGCCGGCCCCAGATTGGCCACCTCCAGGCCCAGGACGAACCCGAAGCGGTCCTCCACCGCCAGCACGTCCGGCAGGGTCTCGCGGATGCGGTCCACCGGAATGGCGAAGGCGATGTTGTCGGCCCGCAACTTCTTGGTCGTGTTCAGGCCGACCATCTCGCCCGAGACGTTCAGCAGCGGCCCGCCGCTGGAGCCCGGGTTGGTGGTGGCATCGGTCTGGATCATGTTCGGGTAGAACGTGTAGTCGGACCGGGTGCTTCGGCCGATGGCGCTGACGATGCCCTCGGCCACGGTCAACCCCATGCCGAACGGGTTTCCCATGGTGACGACGCGTTCGCCGACCATCAGGCCCTGGCTCCGGCCCAGGATGATGGGCTTGAGGGGACATTCAGCCTCGATCTTGAGAACGGCCAGGTCGCGCTGCTCGTCAACCGCAATGATGCGGGCGGGATACTCGCGGCCGCCGTGGATGCCGACCGTCAGACCTCCGCTATGCCCCAGCAGGTGCGCGTTGGTCAGGACGAATCCCGCCGGGTCCAGGACCACCCCGCTGGCGTACTCGGTGTGCTTCCCGTTCGGGTCCGACGCATCCTGCCGGGTGCACCCGATGTTGACGACCGACTCCTTGCACGCCTGGTACACCTCGACGACGGCGGTGCGGCGAAGCATCTCGTGGGTGAGGGCCTGGCGTTCCTGCGCGCCGGGGTCGGGCTGCGGGCCGCAACCGGCCGCCGTCGCCAGAACGACCATCACGCCGATCCTCGCGGGGTGCGCCAACCGGTGCCGCATCGAGGGTCCCTTCCGGACTTCCGCCGTGGCGGGGACATTGTATAGGGGTCCGGCGACGGGGGTCCAGGGGTCATCGTCCGACGGCGGGCCGGTCTCGGCTGGGACGCCGGGGGCCGAGGCAGCCGACCCCTCCGGTTGACACCCTGCCCCGGCGGCGCGTAGACTGGTTGAGCACCCTCACGCACGGAGCCGACCGACCATGCGACACGCCATCACCCTGACGGCCGCCGTCCTCCTGGCAGCGGGATGTGAAGGCCCGGGGCCCCTCCAAGAAGCCGAGCAGGCCGCCATGACCGCCCTCCTGAACCGCGCCGCCCGCGCCGCAGACGCCCGCCGCGTCGGCGAGGTCACCTGGTACACGCCCGAGACCCTGTACGATTACATCGACGGCCAGGCGGAAGAGTTCCTGCAAGCCGGCTTCCACCGCCTGGCGCACAGCGAGTACCGGGCCAAGGGGGCGACCGGCGACGCCTACGTCGAGGTGGACCTGTATCGGATGGCCTCGGCCGAGGCCGCCGGGGCCGTCATGGAGCCGCCCCCGCCGGACGATGCCCTGCAACTGGCGCCCGGCGTGCAGGCGTACCGGGCCGAAACGCTGTGCGAGTTTGCGGCCGGCCCGTACTACGTGCGGATCACGCCGCGTCTCGACGCCGCCGGCCAGGCCGGCTTGGTCGACGTCCTGGCCCGCGCCTTGGCAACGGGCATCAAAGCGGACTGATTCTCAAACTTGGCCGGAGGATCACCATGCGCGCGCCGTTCGCCCCCGTATGCCTGCTGGCCTTTGCCGGACTTCTCGCCGCTGCCTCCCTGCCTGGGGCCGCGTCTCAGGCGGCGGAGGCGGCCGAGCACGCGCTCTACTCGATCGGCGGCGAGGTCAATACCGACCGCGTCCAGGCGCACGAGGCCGAGGTCTCCGCCGTCCGACGGGGCGAGGCCTGGGCCCTCGCCGTCGCCACCCGCCCGTCGTCCGGGTGGTCCGGCGCAGCGCTCCGTCCGGCCGGCAAGACGTGGGACCTGGCGGACCGCGCCGGCGTCGCGGCCGACGTGCGAAACACCGGCCCGCGGACCGTCACGGTGTACGTCCGCGTCGCGGGCGCGAAGGCGCGCGACCGTTACAACAGCACCGTCGGCCTGGCGCGCCTGGCGCCCGGCGAGACAACGACCGTCCGCGTGCCCTTCGCCCGCTACGCCCCCGCCGTCGAGGGGGTGGACCTTTTCGGCATGCGCGGCACCCCGGTGGGCGGCAAGGGGGACGTCCGCGGCCGGATGGACCCGTCCCGCGTGACGGCCCTGCGCCTCTACACGCACGGGCCGGAGACGAGCACGTTCGAGGTCTCGGCCGTCCGCGCCTACGGTTCCGCCCCGCCGCAGCCCGAGGCCGGCCTGACCGCCGACACGTTTTTCCCGTTTATCGATATGTTCGGCCAGTACATCCATCGCGACTGGCCGGGCAAGACGCATTCCGAGGCGGACCTGGCGGCGGCCCGGGAAGCCGAGGCGGAGGACCTGGTCCGCCACGGCGGCCCGGCGAACTGGGACCG
>Ga0180434_10001644_pt1 | contig 31520 bp, 47 predicted proteins | sample SS_ome_7_FD_132453 | JGI IMG/M metagenome (GOLD analysis project Ga0180434, IMG submission 132453) | Hypersaline lake sediment archaeal communities from the Salton Sea, California, USA - SS_1_D_2 metaG | ecosystem: Environmental > Aquatic > Non-marine Saline and Alkaline > Hypersaline >... | reverse complement strand
GCAAGCAAAAACAGGAGGATGAGAGATGGAAGCGATCAGGAAAATGGCAGACGGACGGACCGAGGTGCTCGTAGACGATGTTGGCGCAGGCCGCATCTGGTGCACGCTCAGCGCCGTAACACCAGACAGGCTGGTCGTTTACGGCGAGGACCACGACAGGCGCAACGGGTTGCAGCTCGACCCTGACAACGAGCCGCTGTCTACCGTAGCGGCAGAGTCGCTGGAGGCCATCAACGCGATGTTTGGCGACGCGACATGGCAAGCTGACGTTTGACCTACCCGGGCCCGCGTCGGCGGGCCCTATTACGCTTGGAGGCAGAACAATGACGACTCACCCTGTCGCACCACGGCGCAAGATCGATGGCAACGAGCTACGGGCGATACTCGCAGAACACATGCGGTGGTGGGAGAGCAACGGGCGTGCTGGCGCTCTGGCAGACTTGAGATACACTGACCTTAGCGGCACCGACATGCGTGACGCCGACCTGCGCAATGCCCGCATGCGCGAAGCGGACCTGAGTGGCGCGTGGCTGAGCGACGCTGATATGACAGGCGCTGATATGAGCGGCGCGATCCTCGACGGCACGGACCTGGGCTACGCTGATATGACAGGCGCGGACCTGAGCGACGCGTGGCTGAGCGGCGCGACCCTCGACGGCACGGACTTGAGCGACGCCATCCTGAGGGGCGCGGACCTGAGCTACGCTGATATGACAGGCGCTGATATGCGCAACGCTGACATACGCGACGCTGACATACGCGGCGTTGACCTGCGAGGCGCGGACCTGCGAGGCGCGGACATCAGCTGCGCGTCGCTTGGCGACTCGTGCCTGCACTACGCCGACCTGCGCGGTGCTGATATGCAATACACCGACCTGCGAGACACCGACCTGCGAGGCGCTAACCTGCGAGGCGCGGACCTGCGCTACGCCAACCTGCGAGGCGCCGACCTGCGCTACACAGACCTGCGCGGCACGGACCTACACCGCGCGGACATGCGCGGAGCGGACCTGAGCGACGCGATCATTGACGGTTGACCCTCACCATACGCCGGGCGACAGCCACGGAAGGAGACCGACCAATGTATCTCGAACACCTGACAACCGACCTCACGCCACAGTGGTACGTGCGCGTAGAGACCACTGACGGTTACGTGCACACTATCGCTGTTCAGCCGCCGTCAGACGGGGATGCCGAACAGCCACACGTCGTGACAGACACCGATGTAGACACCGGGTACACGACCGTACTGAGCGTGCACGACAGCCACCAGGCTGCCGTTGATAGGGCCAACCAAGCACTCGCTCGTTTCCACGGCGTCTACGCTCTCACGTACGTAAGCGTGCCCAACGACGACAATGTGCTTATCGACTGGTCACATATCATTGCCCTCGACGAGCCCGCACCCCTCTATCTACACTACGACGACCAGCCCGATCCGCAGCCCGCGTATCTGGAGATCGATGACGACGGGATCATCCTGGCCGGGCCGGACCGCGAGACCGGCGCCGCGACACCAACGGATGTCTGGAGCGGGTACACGCAGACCTATGTCGTCGCGCCCAACCTTACAGCCGACGCGGTGCGCCAGCTGGTGGCGGACAATTGGCCCCTCATTGTTCGGGTGCGGCTCGGGATGGGGGGCGGCTCGCTCACCGATGACGCCGCTGATGCGAGCGCGAAACTGCGTAGGGCCATTTCCCCCACCTGACGAGCGCCCACCATTTTCTCGAAGAAACATCACCCCGAACCCTTGACGGTCACCAGCTACGGTGGTACCTTCTCTCATGCAAGCGATGACGGACACAGCACAACGGAGGACAGCATGAGCACACGAGAGAGCGAGATCACACTGCTGACAGATGAGGCAATGCAGGGCCTCATCGAGAGCTACGACCACGTCAACAAGCCGGTTGGCGAGTGGCCCGAACACGACATCGTCGCCGAAACTGAGTACGGGCTCTATGGCTACGTTTGGCTCGCGAGCGACGTGTATCTCGCGTTTGCCCGCACAGAGTTTCGCGGGCGGTGGGTTGTTGACCCGGGGTGGATCCACCACGGCTCCGAAATCGAGCTGGCCGAAGAACTGTACGACCTTGCCGAGCAGGACCTGCGGGAGGGAGATTGGCGGCCCGAGGGACACATGCCCGAGGTCGAGTCGCGATACATGCATGCATGATCTAGGAGGTAGCGATATGATGTACGATATCTACAGGGGCGACACATGCGTCGCCCCTCGTCACGACTACGAGCTCGCACGCGCCGCCCTTAAGGACATTGTGACAACGCAGGTATTCAAGGGGCAACACGCTGTTGGCAACAAGAGTTCGATCTACATAACCTCGCCAAGCGATGCCATAATAGCAATAACTGTTGCGCGAAGTGGTGACACTAAGCGCATACCCCTAGATGTGTTCAGGTATGACAAGCCGAGTAACTCGCGTCGCGAAAAGTTCGAGCTACTTGAGAACGCTACAGAAATAGCATCATTTTGGGATGCGGACAGCGCGCTTGATGCACTCGGCGACGTTATCATGCGAGCGGTAGTGCGCCGCTGCGAAGTAGCGCCGGTGTTGCTACTCTCAGGGTATTTCATCTTGGTTGATGACATGGACGGCTCGACGAAGTACAAGATACGCGAGCGGGCGGAGACTCCGCACGCATGCATCGACCAACCGACAAAGGAGAAAAACAATGGCTAACACATCACCGCGAGTGCGCACCAACAGGACGACGATTCATGTCGAACCGTCGGAACGAGAGGCGTGGGATGAGCTCGCGGCACGACACGGCACTACGCTCGGTAGATTGGTCAGCGCGTGGATACGTGAGGCGGCGGAGGGGGAGGGGATCCACGTCAAGCCAGCTGGGACGGAGGCATGAAAAACGGCGGGGCACTGACGGCTTGGAACCGCAGCGCCCCGCCCCACACAAGGAGGATCACTTTGAATATACGGCATCACATACAGTCTGTCAACCCCGGTCGAGGATGATATGGAAACTATCACTCTACAATCATCCGACCTACAGTCTGGGATAATTGCACAGGTAGGAATCGGTCCGATGATGTGCTACCTGTTGCTCGCATCTTACGCCAACGAAGACGGCGTGGCTTCACCAGGAGTTAGCAAACTGATGAGTGTGCTCGGGATAAGGGACAGGAAAACTGTTATCAGGCACCTCAATACACTCGAAAATGAACGATTGGTTGAGCGCGTTTCCGTGCAGGGAATCAGGAATACTTGCTATGCAATCATAGGCGACATGTGGAAAAATGCCACTCGTGTGGAAAAATGCCACTCATGTGGAAAAATGCCACTTCTAAAGTGGGAAAATGCCACTTCTAAAGTGGGAAAATGCCACATGAAGCCGCCGTTGGTTGATCCTGGTTTTCCCCCCTCATACTCCCCCCTTTCCTTATCTGTCTCTTATGTGTACTCAGAAAAAGAGAAGAGTGCTCATCACGACAGCGCTTCGCGCAATCGTGACATCTCTCTACCAGAGCCAAGGCCCAAAGAGGAGGAAGAACCAGATCGAGACACGGAAAAGAAACCCGCACCGCAAGGCACATCACAGAATCGCACTAGAAGCCGAAAGAGCACGCAGGAAGCGAAGGAAGCACCAAATAAGGGTATGGACACTAGTCGGCACGTTGCCGCCCCTTCAGCGGCTTCTAACAAGCGCGCGTCGTCCAAGCGCAAGTACGAGCCGATAGACGTTGAGCTTGTCAACAGGTTCGAGTCCAAATTACAGGCACTTTACCCGGAGTGGAAACTCGCTGGAGATCGCGAGATGCACTACGATGTGATGCGCAAACTTCGCACGCTGGGCGGCCCCAACATCGGCGGCAAGCAATCGGCAGAGAGTATACGTTCGGTTATTGACTGGCTTGGCGCGAACGAAGACCGTGACGCACAATTCTGGTGGCCAAGTAACATACAGTCAATTGCGAAGTTCAGGAAGCAGTTTTCCAGGCTGTTGCCGCAAATGAAGCTGGCGACCGGCGGGAGGAGTATTGACAACGGAAAAGGAACAGACCAGAAACGCAAGGAGAGGGCTGAACGCTCACAGTTCAAAATGTGGGGCACGGAGTAATAACCATGAGCAAAGACCGCATCATGCCGTCAGCTGTCGAGATCGAGAAGCAGGTCATCGGCGCGATGATGATAAACAATGAGGCAATCCTGCGCGCTCAAAGCGTTTTGCACGATAGTAGCGCGTTGTACTCGCTAAAGCATCGGTATATTTACGAAGCAATCATACATTTGTGGGAGTCAGGCGTACCGGTAGATGTCGCTATCCTGTCCGAGCACCTTGAAACGTCGGGAACGCTTGAGGACGCTGGAGGATACGAGTATCTGGTAGACCTCGCGGCGCTGGTTGGCACAACGGCAAACGCCGAACATCATGCACTGATAGTTATGGAGCGAGCGCTGAGGCGTATGCTGATAACTATCATGCGCGGAACCATCGAGGAGCTATACGATTCGGACGATAACGTTTCGGAGATTGCCGGACGGTTCGAGTCGCAGTGGATGGAAACCCGCCGCCAAGCGAACAGGAAACGAACGGTATACACGCTTGGTGAACTCATGAATCAGGATATCAAGCGGTTGCAAAAAGGGAATCCGGTCCGAGTGCACGCCACAACCAACTTCCCGGAGCTCAGCCCGGACCCGCAACGCCTGACGCCTGTTGACGAGATGCTCGGGGGCGGCTGGACCGCCGGGGAGCTGCACATGATCGCCTCACTGCCTTCATGTGGCAAAACCTCGATGATGGTTCAGATGGCGTACACGTCGGCGCTTACTGGCACTAGAGTCGGCATAATCGTGCTCGAAGGCCAGCGCGACGTAATACCAGGTATCGCAGCCGCACAACTAGCTGGTATCAGCAGGAGTAAGTACGACAACGGAGGGTTGTCAGAAGAAGAACTTGACAACCTAAAGCATTGGCAGGAGGAGGTTGCTTCGCTGCCGGTGTGGGTTGATGATATGGCTGACGCCCGACCGGCGAAGCGACAGGACGTTGCACTAAGAGTCAAGACGCTTGTGTGGGAGCATCAGTGTGACGTTGTGTTTATCGACCACTTGACAAAGATACAATACAACCCAGCGAACGAAGTGTCTGAGATAGGCAACATTGTGTCCATGCTGCACGACGCCTCAGTGAGCGACGGCGTCGCCGTGGTGCTTCTTCATCACCTCGGTACGGCGTACGAGGATGCACAGCGGAAAGAAGGGCATCCGATACCGCCGGGGATGCACCACTTTTCCGTTTCTCCGCAAGCAATCAGCCGTTACGTTAGCGGCATGTATGCGCTTATCAACCCAACAGCTGGCACGGGCCGCCCAGCGTCGTTTCAGGACGCGGACGATCCAACGCTCGACTGGTCAAGTCCAGTGCCACGCGCCGAACTGATAAGCTATAAATCAAAGGTGCACGACTCTGGATACAGAATACCACTAGCGTGGAACGGAAAGCAGCAGAAGTTTTCGTCATACAGCAAGGCGACAGTGTCTGTTGAATATGACGACGACCCATACATCGAGACGGCGTTTTGATACACAGCGGGGGGTAATGTTGGAGAAAGCGGGTATTTCGCCTTGACGTGGAAGCGCAGTATGGTATATTATAATATGCAGTCTGATGGAAGTACTATAACAAAGAGGTATGCATGACAAATGACATGCGCACGGCAGCTCTCCGCGAGGCGCTGGGAATAGATGACCTTGCGGAGAGAGTCGAAGCGCTTGAGCAAGATCGTCATGACGAGTGGTTTACCCCGGATCAGGCGTGTGAGTATCTACAGATCGGTCGCGAAGCGCTGCGAAATCGCGTAAGAGCGGGGAGTATTTCGGCTCATGGCGATACGCGGAAGATGGTCAGATACCGCAAGAGCGACCTCGACAAACTGATGACAGGGAGTTGACATGAGCGGCGAACTGGAAGTGAATGCAGTTATTGTCAATGGCGGCATGATGCCGTCATACAAGACCGACGGCGCGGCTGCAATGGATTTGCACGCACGCACTGGCGGTGCCGATAAAACCATTGGTATACCTCCCGGCAAGACTCAGAAGATACCTGCTGGAATCAGAGTTGCAATACCAGATGGTTATGCCGGAGAAATACGGCCTCGGTCAGGGATGTCTATGCGTGATCGCGTGGTAGCGATACTGGGGACTATCGACAGCGACTATCGGGGCGAAATCGGCGTAATACTGCACAACGCTGGCGACGTGACGTATCAGGTGCATGACGGCGACAGGATAGCGCAGATGATGATTGTGCCTGTTATCAAAACACGCTTGACTAAGTGTTGCGAGATCGACAACACGAGCCGCGGTGATAGCGGCTTTGGAAGCACGGGGAGGTAACAACTGTTTGACCATACTGTTACAAATCACAGGAGGGACCACATGGAAAGGCTTATTGGAAGAAAGGTCTACGCGCCTGGCGAAAAGGTATCCAGGGCGGACCACTACGCGCAAAACGCTGGCGATGCGACGAAGGAGTTGATACACGCCGCCGGGTATCGCGACACGGGAATACCGAGTAGCTACGATAGACTCGGACCGTTTGCTGTGGTAAAAGCGCACGGACAGATAGACGGCGACATGGAGGTCTTGGACGAAGATTACTGTTTGTCGTCTCATCCGTCCATGAGACACGAACTGTTTGACCATTGGAAGCTATACTACCGCAAGGCGGACAAGTCATACATGCTAGTTACCGAGCCATATGTGAGCAACTCGCCGAGTCTGCTGCACTTAGTGAGCACCATGCATGAGTGGTGTTTTCTTCGAGGTGTTTCATGCAGATTCGCGCTATTTACCGCTATGCATAATCCCGGAGGGTGCGTGCACATCCAGATACATGGCAACGGTGTCCCGTTGTTTTTGGACTGACGACGTTACAGCGAAAACATGGAGGGAAGCGAAATGGCGCACCTGAACAAAGTGATGCTTATCGGCAACCTTGGCAAAGACCCCGAGCTTCACACGCTACAGTCCGGCACGTCGCTATGCAGGTTCAGCCTTGCAACGTCTCGTAAATACAGAGACCGCGACAACAACCAGCAGACAGAAACAGAATGGCACAATGTAGTGTGCTGGGGCAAGACCGCAGAGGTGGCGCACAAGTATCTCTACAAGGGCAGCCCCGTTTATGTCGAGGGCAGGCTTGGCACGCGCACGTATGACGACAGAGACGGTAACCAGCGCAAAGCCACAGAGATTACGTGTGAGACTGTGCAATTTCTCGGGGACGGTAGATCAACAGGAAGTGAAGACCGTGACAACCGGCGCGAAAGGCCGCCCTCGAAGAGCAAAGAACAACCGCACACAAACAGGAACGAAGATGACGACGACGCAAGCGATCTGCCGTTCTGAGCATGATAACATGACGTTTGATGTTGTGGATGTTTCGGACAATCCCCAAAATGGATTAGTTGCAGTTGCACACAGTGTAGCAGAGTTGCGAAGTGTTATCGCGTCTTTGGTTAGCAACGAGCGCCGCATGGGCAAATACGTCGTCGGTTTCACTTCGCCACGCGAAGGACACTTGTCGGCAATCGAGGTGTGGTCAGTAGATAAGACATGGACGGAAATGTTTCTCGTTGTAATAAACTCGACAGGCGGTAAAACCTGGCTACCGATTTCATGGATAAAGGAAACAACATGAGCGAATGGATTTACACGCTGCTTTATGCAGCTGGAGCGGTAGCGGTCGGAATGGTTTTTGTGATTGGTGCCCTCGAAGCGCTGTGGTTGGTGTTCGCGTGGCTGGAAATGCGGAGGAAAGACGATGACTAAGCTGTTTGTCGCGAATTACAAGGACAGGGCAACACAAATGAAAGATGACTCACAAAGAGAGCATGTCCATCGGTATACCCAGCAGTTTCTTGACGACATACTGTGTTGCGATGGCGTTACCACAGGAACCGTCTTCGACGAAGCGTGGGTTTACTCGATGGAGTTGTGCGACGATGAAAATGAACTTACGCTCAGATTGTCGGCCACAATAGAGCGTAAGTGCGACGACCTGGACGAGCTCGATGACGACATGGTCGAGGCGTCTCGCAAATGCTCGCAAGGCAACGCCTCGCAGTTTGTCAAGCTGCCCAAGTCATGTGAAGAGTGCATAGCAATACGTTATCACGGCGATGACCACGTGATGTGCGCTTTGTCAGGCGCGAAAATATACGATGAGTCAATAGTTATGACATCGTGTTTACTGCGCGCTAAGGGCCTGACTAGGGAGGACGCGTGAAAATAATCGGCATCGATCCCGGGACCATACATATGGGCTACGCTGTGCTCATATCGTCAATCGACAAGGGCCTCGACGTTCCGAATGTCGGGGTCTTGTCGGAGCCGCAGGGGCGTCATAGACACGAGCGACTTTACGGTCTGTTCGTGAAGCTGCGAAGAATCATAAAGGCCGAACAGCCGGACATAGTAGCCGTTGAGTCTGGATACGTTGGCAAGGCAAACAAAAAGACAAGTATTGCCATTGGAGAGGCGAAAGCAATAGCTGAAATACTGGCAGCGGAGTTCGATGCGGCACTTGTCGAAATAGCGCCGAAAGAAGCAAAGCTCGCTGTGTGTGGGCGCGGAAACGCAACCAAGGAAAGCGTGCGCACGGCGCTGACGCTCTGGGTAGATATCGAAAACGCCGACCACATCGACCACATCGACCTGAACGCGAGCGATGCGCTGGCAGTTGCGATAACGGCAAGCGGCAAAGACTACTGCGTAGAGATGACAAAGAGGGGACACTGACACATGGTCAAAGAAACTGTGTTCATACTGTTTACGATGCTTACGACTGGCATACTGGCAGGCATGTACATAACCGAAGCGGCAAAAGGAAAAGAAACAGGAGATTATGCGTTATTGTTCGTGATCGGAATAGCGCTCGCTGTTATAGCTGTAGGTAGCGCGTTCGACGCGGCAGACGTTATCCGTGTGATGATAACTGGTAGCCCTTGACGCTGGTTGGTTATTTCCGTATACTGCGAAACAGGATTACCAGCACTAAACAAAGACGAGGCTTCTGTGCCGATAGTTGATTCAATAATCAACGACAACGACCCAGCAGATGGCATAACGTTCAGCAAAACGACTCTGAATGAGATGGGACGAGACGCCAGATTGAGGCGTCTGTGCGCATGGTGGTTGGGCAACGACACGCATCGGTTGGCTATGTTGGGCTATTTGGCGCAGCTCGGGCGGCGTAGCGACGAAGCTGAGTGGTGGTGCGAAATCAACAGAAATTGCAACAGAGTTGACATGCTGAACGAAGCGGAACGCGAGAACCTGCTCGACACGCTGAACGGTCTTTATGCGTTGTTCAAGGAGAAAGAATGATCGGGTTGTTTGTTTACATAACGGCTATATTCGCCGCTGTAATAATCGGGTGCGTGGCTACGGCGACCGTTGTTGACTGGCTGTCTCCGTCGCTGTTTAATCGCTTCCGCAAGGTCCAGAGCGAAGAAGCCGTTGCGCGTATTGAGAAGGCGGCTTCGAGGGCGGCGACCAGCGCCGGAATCTACCTGCTCGCGTCGTATCTGGTAGTGCTGGCGGTTATAGCCGAGAAGGTACTCAACTGATGGGCAGAAAGCCCAAGATAAAAGAAAAGCGCGACAAGATTATCCAACTGTTGCGAGAGGGGAACACGCAGCAAACTGCCGCTGAAGCATCTGGAATAAGCACGACAGCGTTTCACCGGTGGATGAATGATGAACGGCCTGTTTATGTGGAGTTTCAGAACGACGTAAAAGAGGCAAAGGCTGCGGCAGAGGCGGAACAGGTTGCGAACATCAGGACTATCGCGCTAGATGGCACGTGGACGGCTTCGGCATGGTGGCTTGAGCGCCGCAGGCCCGACCGGTGGGGGAAACGCGAGCCTCGGATTGACGAAGGGGACGCGGGAAAAGCCGAAGAGGTGGAAGCACTCGACAACCTGTCAACAGAAGAACAAGCGACGCTTGCCAGGCTTGGCCAGAAGGCTGCGAAAAGGGGCGGCAATGGATGATAACGCCGAACAGCTGAAGGCGATTGAGCGGCTTACGTCTGCTGTCGAGGAAATGAACTGTTGCATACGTGACCTGACCGAGGCGATAGCAGGCGCTAGCGTAGACTCTTCGTGGAAGATAACGGAGCAGTTTATCACTACCGATGACGAGGAATGCTGTTGGTGGCTAAATCGGCAGGAAGAATAACTTGATAACACACGTGGGGACATTCTCGCCCGCTTCATTCGCTGCTCACGCAACAGGTGGGCAGTTTCTCATTCCGCGCCACATTGCCATGATTGACGAACTGCTCGTCAAGGCATGTCACCCAGCCTCCAATGCCAAGCGCATCAAGATACATTGCCCAGTTCGGCACGGCAAGTCGATGCTATGCAGCAAGGCCCTTCCCGCTTGGTATCTTGGCAGACGCCCGAAGAACGAAGTGATACTTACCACGCACGGCGCGTCTTTCTCCGAGGAGTTCGGCGGTGAAGTTCGGGACATGCTCACCGAGCACGGGATGGAGGTGTTCGGCGTCCAGCCAGAGCGCATGAAGATGGCGCAAGGGATGTGGCGCACGTCTCGTGGCGGCAAGATGCGCAGCACTGGCGTCGGTGGATCAATTACCGGGCGCGGCGCTCATTTGTTGATTATCGATGATCCGATAAAGAATGACCAAGAGGCACTGTCGAAGACGTATCGTGACAAGGTGTGGCGCTGGTTTCAGGCTACCGCACTATCTCGACTCGAACCAGACGCTACAGTGATTGTTATCATGACGCGCTGGCATCCTGACGACCTCGCCGGGCGCATAGATGACCCGGATCATAATCCGGATGCCGATAAATGGACAACGGTCAATTTGCCAGCGTTTGCAGAAGAAAACGACCCGCTGGGGCGCGCTGTCGGAGAGCCGTTGTGGCCGGAGCGGTTCGATGGCGACCGCCTTGAGCGCATGGAGCGCGAGCTAGGAAGGTTCTGGTTCAGCGCGCTATGTCAACAGCGACCGCGCCTTGACGTTGCAGGCGCTGTGTTCACTGAGAATATGATAAATGGCGCAAGGGTGGACAAACTACCGTGCAAGCTACGAGTCGTATGCGTAGGGCTGGACCCGTCCGGCGGACAAACAGGGGCAGACGAGCAGGGTATAGTGGCTGTTGGCCAAGGCGTCGATGGTATTCTCTACGTTCTGCTAGATAACAGCGGATCATACACAGAAAACGGTTGGGCTATAGCAACTGTTGACACCACGAGACAGTTTGAAGCTCGCGATGCGTTTGTTGCCGTTGAGGATAACTTCGGTGGCGATGTGTGGCGGTCAGTTCTCGCGGAGGAAGCGCCGAGCCTTCGCGTCGAAAACTTCAGGGCAAGCGACAACAAAGAGGCAAGAGCGCAACCCATAGCGTCACTGATGAGGCTTGGTAAGATCAAGTTCGTCGGCGTCCACAAAGAGCTAGAGGAAGAAATGACGCAATGGATACCTCGCCGCAGCAAATGGTCGCCGAACAGGATGGACGCTTTCGTATGGGCGACGCATGCACTACACTACGGGCACGGCGACGTGGTGGTTCGTGCGCCGGATGACGACTGGATAACAGGCGCAATCAACAGGGCTATGAGCTGATGATTATAGACGCATGGCATCAAGACTTTGTGCAGAAGGATGCCGTTGACATTTCGGCAATTATCGCCGCATGGAAAACTGGCGACTTGTCCAGAGGAGCGCGTGTTTCATACGCCGACTCGATCGAGCAGGGATACGAAAGCAACGCTGCGGTTAGAGCCTGCATAAACGAAATAGTGCTGAGCGCGTCCGCTGTGCCGCTAATAATGCGTAATTCTCGTGATGAGACACTAGAAAATCACCAGTTGCTAGAGTTGATTAGGTGGCCGTCCGAATACGTGATGTATCGGGACATTGTGCGATGGTTCGTCGTTGACATCATTGCTCATGGCGATGCGTTCTTCCTGCTGAACGGGGCGTTCGCCAACAGGCCGCCGTCTGAGATACAGCGGCTTCGACCTGACAAGATGGAGCCAGTTACCAACAGTCGCGGTCAAGTGACTGCATTTTGGTACGGCGACAAGGGAGATAGTGACCGTCAGAGATTCAGCGCCGACCGTGTTGTATGGGCACGCATGCCGGGCATGACTGATAGTTTGTCGAGTAGTCCAGACATTCGAGCAGCAGCGCTCGACATTGACCTGAACAACGAGTCAAAGCGCTGGAATGTAGACCGCATACGACACTTGCCAACAGCTTCAAGCATACTACACACGGACCAGCATCTGTCACGCGCTCAGATGGAAGACCTGCTTGAACAGATGCGCAAGTCGAACGGAAGGGCTGGCCTGAACAACCCGTGGATACTATCTAACGGGATGACTGTCACTGAGACGCCTGACAGGCCTCGCGACGCCGAATGGGACGATGCGCGCACCGGTTCACGCCGCGATATATGCAGCGTGCTCAACGTGCCGCCTGAAATTATTGGCGACCATGAAAACGCGACGTATAGCAACTATCAGGAAGCACGCAGATCGTTTTACTCAGAATGCGTATTTGGGTGGTTGGATCATATCGTAGCCGTATTTCAGCGTCAGTTTGTGAAGAGATATGGCGAAGACGGGCTCAGGCTTGAATACGACAAGTCGCAGCTCGAAGTTGTTCAGGAAGCCGAGGCGATGCGTTGGTCAAGATATACCGACGCTGTTGCGGCTGGTGTGATGACGGTAAATGAAGCGCGAGAATTGATGGCGCTGCCGCCGGTTGATGGAGGCGACGTATTCTTGCCAAGCGCGAGTCAAATACCTACGTCGGAATACTCTGGTGATGGGATGAAAGGATGAGGAATCCAGCGTCACTTAGAGAGCGCCAGCGTAGACCGTGGTATGGCTCGGCAACGCGCCGAATACGCGCTGTCATGGAGATAGAGCGCTCTGTTGTCGTGAGCGCTATTCGAAACGGGGATACGCCAGCGCTAGAGATACGGTATGACAGATGGGCAGCTGCGCTTGATGCGATATATTACAACGTTGGTATACAGTTCGCCAGTTATGACCATGCGGTGATGACAGGCGTCGAAATTGACACCACAGCGTTTCGAAAACAGGCAGACGATGATAAACGGCGAACAGTTTCACGCTGGGCAAACTTCATTCGAGGTTATTCTGCCGGTGAGATATACCGACGTGCAAGTGGTATAATCGATACAACGCGGAAGAAAATTGTTCAGCTAGTTGAAGACGCTGACGATATTGCGCAAGCGGTTACAGGTGTGAATGATTCGTATGAACGGGATATGGAGTCACGCGCCCCGCAAATAGCGACAATAGTTGCAGCAGCGTCGAACCTCGGAATACTGGCAGCGCGGCATGTGCTGGGCATAACAAACAAAACGTGGATGGCGGTAATGGACGATGTTACCCGCGATACACATAGAGATGCGCACAACCAGACGGTAAGAACTAGCGAGCCGTTTATTGTCGGCGGCTTTGAACTGATGTTTCCCGGCGACACCTCGCGAGGTGCTCCGCTATCTGAAGTCATCAACTGTAGGTGCACCGTAGAATAGGGGCAAAACATGAGCGAAAACAAGGCATATATCGGGAACTATAAGTTCAAAGTCGAAAAGGCTGATGTTCCGGAAAACGAAAATAGGCGTTACGGATATTTCACTGGCTACGCATCCGTATTCGGGAATGTTGATGAATACGGTGACATTGTAGAGCCTGGTGCGTTCAAAAAGAGCTTGTCTGAGTCACGTCCGATCCCCATACTGTGGGGACATAACAAGCAGCAGAGCGTTGGCGTGCAGGTTGACGCAGAGGAAGATGGGCGCGGGTTGCTCGTGAGTGGGAAAATTCCGCTGGAAAGTGATTTGTGTCGATACGCATACTCGCAGATCGAGGTTGGTGCAGTTCGTGGGCTGTCTATCGGCGGCTATGTTATCAAGAGCGACGAAGAACAGATCAACGAAAATGAATGGGTCCGCCACCTCAGAGAACTGAAGCTTTCGGAGTTGTCCTTGACTCCATTCCCTGCAAATGAACAGACGTGGATAACAGAACTAAAACATGCAGTTATTGAACGTGAAAACATGATACGGCATACGGCACTCCAGAACTCGGAGCCGCCAAAACCGGACTATGCGCCGCTATTGCACGCAGCCGGAACAATCTTGGATACAATCAAACAGGAGTTTTGACACAATGAGTGAGCACACTGAGCTTGCAACGAAGCTCGAAGAAATCAACAAGGCTATCCTCGCGTCTCGCGAGCAGAAAGACCGGCTGGACGAGGCGCAGAAGCAGACGCAGGGTGACGTTGCGCTTTTGAAGGAACAGTACGAGAAGTCTCAGAAAGACCTTGAAGCGCTGGCGAAGGAAGCGTCTCATCTGAAGGCCGAGGTGGATAGGGCGCGTGAGGGCGGCAGTAAGAAGGACAGAGACGAAAGAGAAATCGGGCTCTTCATGAAGGCCGTCCGCGAATGGGTGCGGAACCCGCGTGCTTCCGTTGGCGAGCTGAAGTCTGCTGTCCCTGAATACTTCGACATGGTGAAGAAAAGCGCCGGTGAAGAAGTATCGAAGGCTATGGAGGTCGGAGACGGATCCTCCGGCGGTTTGCTCGTCAACCGTGTGTGGTCGCAGCGGGTGATGGAGTATCTGTATGCATGGTCGGACGTGCGTCAGGCAGTAACGGTCGAACCGTTCGATGGTGATGTGATGGACATGGCCAAGGATACCGCAGCTGCTACGTTCTCGTGGCTGGGCGAGTCTGGCACCAAGTCATCGACTAACGATCTGTCCTTCGGAGTCGAGTCGATCAAGATGCATGCTGGCTTGTTCGCCGCTGACGTTACGTGGGCGCTGCTCAAGACCGCTCGTATCGACCTTGAGAGCTACATCCTCAATAAGTGGGGCATGGATTACCCGGCGAAAGAGGGGCGGGCTGTTGTTGAAGGCAGCGGTTCTTATTCGCCGTCTGGTTTCATCAACGACACGAACGTCCAGTCGAACTATACCGCTAGTGGGGCGGCTTCGACTATCGGCACGAGCCCCGATTTTCTCGCGGAGATGATTGCAGCGCTTGCCGAGCGGTCCAACGCTTACTTGCGTAACGCTTCGTGGGGGATGAACGCTACCACGTGGTCCAGCGTCGTCAACCTCAAGACGGGCGACTCGCAGTATTACCATGTGGCGGGCACTCGTGACGGTAACCCGTTCACGCTCAAGGGCCTGCCCGTGCGCATTTGGTCTGACATGCCCGATGAGGGTGCAAACGAATACCCCATCGTGCTGGCTGACTTCAGGCGCGGCTATAAACTTTTGCACGATCCCGACGTGTTTACGCAGGTTGACCAGTATACGCAGAACATGAGCGCACAGACGCGAATCGTTGGTTACTACCGTGTTGGTGGTGGCGTTGTCGATTCGCGTGCGTTCCAGGTTCTCAAGTGCGCGACCAGCTAATTGGAGGATAGTATGAAACGAACGGTCATCATCGCCAGCGCGATTCTTGCCCTTGTGGCGTCTGTCGTGCTGGCAGACCGAGCTGGGGTTGTCTACCGCGCTGCCGGAGGCGCTCTTCTCGGCGTCGGCAACGGCGCTAAGATCGACGTGGAAAGCGGCGGCGAACTGGACATTAATTCAGGAGCCACGCTCGACATCAATACTCCGATGCAGTATGCATACTCAGGGCTGCTTGCGTTTACCGACGCTGGTCCCGAGTCAGTTGCTGTGACGGGGTGCGATGCGACTTGGGTCGGGCTTGCTAACTGTCGCGATAGCACCGCCAACGCGTCCGCGAAGGCGTATGACGGCGGCGTTGCGTTCACAAAATCGGTGGCAGGCGTTGACACGCTGAACTATTTGATAACGAACCCGAACTAAGGAGATACAAATGGCTGCATTGCTGGACCTGTATGATGACGTTGAGGTCTATCAGTTGCTCGACCCCGACGACATCACAGCAACTACGTATTCCGACGCGATTGACTTGAACAAAGCTGAAGGAGCAATGTTCATCATCAACGTCGGAACGGTAACCACTGCTGATTCCAACGACTACTTGACGCCCAAGCTGATGTATGAGGATGTGGCGGCTGGTAGCACGCCCACTGGAAGCAATGGGACGGAAGAGACCGACTACAACGGCACGCTCACCAAGATCGATGCCACAACCGAGGGCGATCAGGTCCAGATCGTATCCATAAAGGATACCAACGACGGACAGAGCGACCCATCGAAAACCCGATATTGGTGGATTGAACTCGCCGAAACCACAGACGGAACCGGCGTCAACATGGTTGTTGGCATTACGGCAATCAAAAAGCCGACTACGCGCCCGTCGTCTGATAGTGACCATATCAGGACTGGCACTACGGTAAGCTGACAACATGTAAGTTGATGGGGGTGCTCCAGGGCGCCCCCACAGCTTGGAGATGTTATGCGATACGTTCTCAAGACAGCACCGACCGCAGAGCCGCTTTTGAAAGCAGCGGTGAAGCCAGCGCTTGGTATTGCTGCCGATAATACAGCGCATGACGATCTGATTGGCAGCCTGTTGGACGCTGCAAGAGAGAGAATCGAGTCGTGGGCCAACGAGTATATGGTTGACCAGCAATGGTATATCTATGTCGAAAAGGATAGGTTGCCAGTCAATGATAAGATCAACCTTCGCATTCGACCGATAACGAGTATTGACGCGATAGACTACTCAGAAGACGATGAAGTAACGTGGACGTCTTCATCAACTGACAACTACCGCCTCATGGAAGGCGATATGGCCGCACCCGTTATTCCTGTTACTGGTGCTTCATGGCCCTATGGCATCATCAGGTTCACGGTAAGCGTTGGATATGGGACGGTATCGGAGGGTGTCGTCTCCGGCGTGCCTGAACGTTATATCACAGCAATGCGGCGATTGGTTGCTCATTGGTTCGAGCAGTCGGCGGGGAGCGTGCCATCGAACAGTGCGGGTGCTGGCGTAGACGTATACGACCTGCCGCCTGATGTTGTGGCGCTTATAAGTGCAGATAGAGATATCCGCATATGCTGAAGATGTCTAACAGATACCGCGATGCGGTTACCGTCAAGACGCCAAGTGATACTCAAGACGCTGGTGGAGGGTTTGCCAGATCGTGGACTACGCTATTTTCTGGTTACGCAAAGATCAAGGTAGATAACAGGTGGGAGGAGATTGTAGCGCTTCAGGACGACGCAGGGAGGCGCTACAAGATCGAAATGGCGTATGATAGTAGGCTGGAAACGCATCGGCTGGCGTTCGTGTGGGGCTCGCGCTGGCTCGTGATGGATGGTTTGCCAACAGTTGACGATCAAAAGCGCAGTATATCGTTTGACGCATGGGAGAGGGAGATAGTTGACTCATGAGCGGACTTACGGTAAGGGTAAGTGGAGCAGATACTATTGCTCGTAAGTTGCGCAGGTTCTGGCCGCCAACGCGGAAGAAGCTGCGGTCGCACATAGCGTCAACGACTCACGAAATGGTCGCTCAGGCGAAGGGTAGGGCAAACAATGCTTCGGTGGCTAGTCAAATATCTGCCAGCTATGCGGATGATGGGTTCACTGGCATAGTTGAGTCAGGGCACCCGGCCTCGGCGTTTCGAGAGTATGGCACGCGCCCGCACATTATTCGACCTGTGCGCAAGAAGATGCTCAAGTTCAACGTGCCGCAACTAAAGGGAACGTCTACGCGTGGCGGAAGTGGTGATAGGGTTACGTTCATTCGACCGAGCAGACGTGGCGGTTATACAATATACACGACTCGTGTTGACCATCCGGGGACACGACCGGTGCCGTTCATGAAACCAGCATTTGATTCTGTCCAGAAGCGGTTTATGTCTGGACTGAAGAGGATACTCGGATGAAGCTCGCAGCATGGCCCGTGCAGGTGGCGCTAAAGAACGCGTTGACGACGGCAGGAGTGACGATAAAGGACGAGGTAACATCTAGCGGGCAGTCCTTCCCATACGCAACATTTGGTGAGGTGTCCGTGACGCACCTCGGCACAAAAACAAACAACGTGCAGTCAGTGCGCGTGAACATAGACTGCTGGGCACAATATAACGGAACGTTGCAGATACACGACCTCGCTGAGGACGTGATAGACGCCATAGATAGCGCGACGTTATCCGTGACCGGCTGGCATCTGGCAGGTGTAGAACTCGCTGTTGAGTGTTACACGGCGGCCCCCGTGCCAGATTATAATCTCAGACGGGGCACTGTTATATTTGACGTTACAGCGACGGAGGTTTGACAATGAGCTCACCGACACTTGGCGTTCAGGCGCTTGTCAAGGCCACATCGGACACTGACATTGATTCGTTTTCAGCTGGCACTGTTCTTGGGAGCCAGACAGACGCGACACTTACGATCAACGGCGCGTCCGTAGACATTACGGCAAAGCTTGAATCAACAGACGATGACTATCTGTGGGAAGAGTATCTTCCTGGGTATCGCTCTTGGGAGGTAGAGTGTAACGCTCTGCATGTACCAGACGATACTGCATATGGTTACTTCGAGGATCAGATATTGAGCGCAACGACACCAGCGGTTGTGGAGGTGCAGCTCGCGGTTCCGTATTCAACGGGAACGCAGACTTACTATGGTATCGGCGTGGTAACGAGCGTTTCAATTACCGCGCCGACGAAGGAAGCCTCAACAGTTAGTATTTCTATTCAGGGCACCGGAGCGCTCGCTGTAGATACTCCTTGATAATAAGGGACAATGAATGACACCACATGAAGCACAGCAGAAGTTCCCGTTTACTGTTGGTGGGAAGACGGTGAATCTACGGTTCCCCATGAGTTCGGCGCGGGTGCTCAGAGATCACTTCGACTGTCCGTTGTTCGATTTGTTCAGAAATGAGCAGCGCTTGAATAGCATGACGGAGGATGATCTACTGGCTATTCTCCACGCAGGACTGTTGCACGAACGCCCTGAACTGACAATTGAGCAGCTTGAGTCAGAGGTCGAGTTCGGCGATATCGTAACAGGTGCTGATACGATCATCAACGCACTTATCAAGAGCTTCCCGGTGGATAACGACGCGGGAAACGCACAGGGGCGGAAGCAGAGCAAGGCGACCAAGAAGACATCTGGGAAGCAATAGCAAAGCTCGGTTTCCGCCTCGGTATGAGCCCTGAGGAGCTATGGAGCTTGACCATGCGTGAGGCTCTATGGGCCGCAGATGGGGAGCGCGATAGATCGGAGGCAGCATACCGCCGGACTGCATGGGCTGTTTCGTATCTATTGAACATACAGTTAGAGGAAAAGCATCGCGTGACGCCTGAACAGCTACTGCGGGGAGCTAGGCAGGAAGAAAAGTCGCCAGAAGAGCGCAAGCGTGAGCATGAAGAGTTAGTCAAACGATTTGGGGCGTCTTATAATGCGTCGTGAAACACTCGAAATCGTCTTAGGCGTAGATGCCAGCCAAGTAGGGGCTAAGCTCGACGCTGCGGCGCGCAAGGTGTCAGCTGTAGGACAGCGAATGACGTCTATTGGTAGGTCGATGACGCAGAATGTCACGCTACCAATAGTTGCTGCTGGCGGAGCACTGCTCGCATCAGCCGACAAGATGAACCAGGGCATGGCAACTATTCGTGCCGGGACCGGTGCCACTGGTGCGGCTCTTGAGGCTCTTGGCGATGACTTCAGGGCCGTATTTCAGGCTACCCCGGCTGGCGTCAACGCCACCGCGCAAGCAATCGCCGACCTCAACACTCGGACCGGTCTTACCGGGCCAGCATTACAGTCTCTAGCAACAGACATGCTAGAGCTTGGGCGTATAACAGGAGAAGATACCGGCGCACTGATTGAGCGCGGAACCCGCGCGTTTGGCGACTGGGCAATATCGTCAGATAACGCACAGGCCGCACTGAACAGGATGTTCGTCACGTCGCAGGCTACAGGCCCGCCTGTTTCTCAGTTGCTCGACATGGTAACACGATATGGTGCACCACTGCGCCAACTTGGGCTATCATTCGAGCAGTCTGCTGCGCTTATGGGTAAGTTCGGCAAGGAGGGCGTAAACACCGAATTGGTTATGGGAGGTTTGCGTCAGGGCATTGCGCGAATGGCCGCTGCTGGAGTTGAAGACATACCGGCAACGTTCCGCGAGTTGTCTGACGCTATCAAGGCCGCTGGAGACGACGCTGAGGCTAACCGTATCGCCATAGAGACATTTGGGGCGCGTGCAGGCCCCGATATGGCCGCTGCTATCCGCGAGGGTCGGTTCGAGATTGCTGAACTGATGGAAATGTTGGACGGCTCTGATGAAACTATCGGCACCGCAGCAGATAGCACGAAAACTTTCGGCGACAGAATGGCAGAACTTGGCGCGAAGGTTATGGTTGCTGCTGAACCTCTTGGGCAAGCATTGCTCACAGCATTCGAAAACCTTCAGCCATATATTGAGCGAGCAATAGCTCGTATCGCTGAAATGGTCGGTTGGTTTGCAAGATTGAGCCCCACCACACAAGGTGTTATCATAGCAATTCTTGGAGCAGCGGCTGCTGCTGGACCACTTCTTGTGGCAATAGGCTCTGTTGTTTCAGCTGTGACAAACCTTGTGCCCGTTATCAAAGGTCTCGGAATAGCGCTCAAGTTTCTCGCCGCAAACCCGATAGGTCTTGCAATAACAGCTATTGCAGCGCTTGTAGCAGTAGGCGTCTATCTCTATAATAACTGGGACGAGATACGCCCGAAGGTTGTCGCAATATGGGAGGCTATAACATCCCGTGCACGTGCAATATGGGACGCTGTTGCCAATTGGTTTGTCGAACTATGGGATTCTATCACGAACGTTTTCATGACAGCATGGGAGTATATCGTAGGTTTTTTACGTGCTGAGTTTGAACTCCTCAAGGGCATTGTTACAGCTGGTATACAGTTCATCACAGGCGACTGGGCTGGCGCATGGGAAACGATAAGCTCCACAGTCCGTTCAGTATTCGGGCCGCTTGTTGACTGGATCGAAGGTAAGATAGATGCTGTTGTGGGATTTTTCGCGGACATGTATGAAGCAGTAGTTGGTGGGTCATATGTTCCCGATATGATGGACGGTATATCTCAAAACTTCTCTCGTCTGAATGATGAGATGGTTGTTCCGACGCAAGAAGCTACCGGCAAAGTGAAACAAGCATTTGAAGATATGGAAAAGAAGTCTTCTTCGTCTGTTGGTAATCTCATTGCCAAAAGCGGGAAGCTGGCTGGAGGGATAGGGGGCGGAGGTGGTGGTGGCATGAAAGCCGCAACAGGAGTATCGGGGCTCATCGGGAAAGCTACCGGCGGTCTTGGCGCGTTCAAAGACATTGCCGGTGGCTTGAGTTCATTTGGTTTAGCTATACCAGGGCTTCAGTTGCCAAGCGCGATACTATCAGGAATAATGAATGCAGACAAGATATGGGGCGGCGCTAAAAAGCTGTGGGGCGGTATCAAGAAGCTCAAGTTTTGGGCAGACGGTGGCATCGTCACCAAACCAACGCTCGGTGTCGCCGGTGAGGCTGGTCCTGAAGCGATCATACCCCTCAAAGACCTGAAGAGCGGGCGCAACACTCAAGTGCAGGTTTATCTCGACCGCGATACGATTATTGACACAGTGATTCGCGGCGCTGGCGACAAGCTGGCAGTTTACGGAGTATAGCATGGCATTGACAGACTTTAGCAGCACGGAACTTCCACGCGAAGGGACGCCTCCAGCCGGTGGGAGCACCGGCATACCGCCTTGTGCATACGATAGCGGAGAGACTGAATGGCAAGCGATTGAATGCGACGATGGGAACCTAATAGTTGCGCCGAAGCTCGGAGAAGGGTCAGCAACTCGCGTGTTGCTCAGTGCTGCCGTAGGGACCGACCCTAACCAAGAGGATACTTCGATAACCGTTGCATCTGGTTACGCGCTGTATATAGATACCTGGTTTGCACAAGCGCCGAACCCGTCAAACTCAAGCGGGACGCACTATTGGCAATGGGAGATAAACGGAGCGGTATGGCCGATTGTGTGGAGTGCTGCATATAACAAAGAGTGTTATGTCATGAACGGGATACCTGTAAACTCTGATACATCTGCGCTTGTCGCCGGAGCAGCTGAGACAGACGTACCTACTCTTGCTGCCGTTGCGCCGAAACTGGTAGCTAATGACTCTTCGCACCTTGTTCTGCGCTATACGAACGACACAGACGCCTCACTGACGACTAATAGATACTACTACATAAGCGGAGTTCTCCGACGTGCCTGAAACACCTGATTTGAGAACGAACCCGAAGGCGTTAGACAATCTGTCCGTTGACGATCACTTTATCGACAAAGACGGGAATAGATGCGTCGTAACGCAAGTAAGTTCCGATGGGTTGATACGATCAGTATCTCATAAACTGGACCCTGAAGAGTGAATCTTTATGTCGGCGGAACTGACATAGCATCGAAGATACGTCCCGGATCGTTGCGTGGCGGTATATCGCTACAGGGGCGCATGCGTCTGTCGTTTGCGACTCGTGCGGCCAGCGTCTCAATAGATATAGGAGACCCTGTCCGCCTGTTTGTTGACAGGGGCAATATCTTCATAGGCTTTGTTGAATCTATACGGTCAAAAGCAGTCGTGCAGGGCCTTACGCGGCTGGAACAGGTTGTTGAATGCGCTGATCTGCACCAGATAACAGACCGAAGACTGGTAAATGAAACGTATACAGGCCAGACGGTAGATCAAGTTATCGCAGACCTCGTTACGACATATCTTGATGACGAGGGCATCTGGTATACCCCCTCCACATATGACCCCATCCTGCCATCGTCTCAGATTGGCGCTATACAGATCACGCCGACGTATCCGCTGGCGAGCGGATCAACAACGCTGGAAGACCTCGAACTCGACTATGTCACTATGCGATCAGTTTTGGACGCCATAGCTGATGAGATCGGGTGTTACTGGAGGATCACGCCAGACCGCCAACTTTTGATCCAAAGCACTTCTGGGACGTCTTCGCCTTGGGACGTTGACGGCACGTATCCAGTGCAGGACGTAGCGCGGCGTCAGGGACGCAAGAACTTCGCGAACAGGGTCTACTACACATACGACAGAATACAAACATTTACATATGAACTTATTGAGCTAGAGTATACTGGCGAAACTCCGCGCTCATGGGACCTGACATACCCCATCAACACACTGTTGGGCGTGACTGCGGTTTACGACACAACGCTTCCATATGAGGAGCGGTACGCTCGCGAAGCAAGCGCCACCGACGGCAGAACTATTGCGCTCAACGTGACTGGCGAAGGCCTCGGGCAGCCGAGCGCCAGCGGCAATGTGAGCATTCAGAGCGACAGCGCCGCAGAAGGCACAAGCAAGACAGTAACTTTTTATGGATATGCAGTCAGTGGCGGCACAGATTACTTCACAAGAACGCTCGCTCTCAATAATGACAGTGAGGTAACAGATGTTCTGGTGGATCCTACGTGGTACTACATCACGGCGGTTGAAATATCGGAATCTCCAACTGGCAACGTAACGGTTACCGCGCCAGATGGTGGAGGCGGAACTACCGTATGCACGTTCGCCGCTAGCACGTCTGATTTGACAGCTGGCGTCAGCGTAAGAGCGTCTGGAAACATGTATACGCGCCTGTTGGTCGAGCCACAGGATACGGACGTAACAGAGCGCGAAGCGGATGTTGCCGGGGCGAATATTACACAGTCTACCGGCGAGGTCGGCATTGTGAGCGACGACGCTGGCGATACTACGCAAAGCGTAACTATATACGGCGTCAAGGATGGAACAACGAGTGGCGTTGACACTGCTAGCGAAACGCTTGATGGGACAACCTATACAACGCTTAGTGTTGCTACATGGGACGTGATATTTGCCGTCGTAATTGATTCTGCTCCGGCTGGGACAGTTACAGTAACATGGGGCGCGACAACAATCGCGACGTTCGCAGATGCTGGAAACATTGGCATATATGATGTAAGCGACACAGATGCAACATCGAAGTATCTATCTATCACACCAGCGGCTGACTATGGCGAGGTATACGTTGGCGTCAAGGGCCTCGATGATGACTCGAACGTGCAGTATGACTTTATCAAACTAACCGACGATAGCACGGTCTACGTAGACGGTTCATGGCCAACTGTTACCGAGCTATACGTTGGCGGTTATTCATCATCTCAAGACATCACCCTTTCGTCAATGCGCTGGAAGGATGAGGCGGTAACTATCGTTGGAACAGACATAGACACAGACGCCGCTCAATCAGAAGTTGTTGTTCTTACAAATGGTCAATCAGCGTATACAGACAGTCCATACAGAACCATCACCAATGTCTATCAAGGCGCGCTGGCGACGAACCAAAAAGTGAACGTAATAGCCCCGCACGAGCTGGTGTATCGCACGGGTGATAATCGAATATGGCTTGGTGAATATACTGACAACCTCGATCCGACAGCGTCTACTTATCAGCAGGGCTACAGGATACAGTATACGTGGCTTGATGAAACTACATCATATAGAGATGTGAGTGGAGCGGCATACGAAACCATTGCCGATATGCAGGCGCTGGAAGACCCTGACAGCGACGGTATAGCCAGTGGGAGGTATGAGTCACGCATCACGTTTGACGAGTCGCTGACGGCAACTGAAGCGCTGGCAAAAGCAACGCCTATAGCGAACCGTTACGGTGTGTTTACTGACGAGATAACGTTCCGTTGCTGGCGCGCTGGTCTTGTCCCCGGTCAACAGATAGCAATTACCGACGCTGCACTAGGGTTGTCCGCAGACAACTATCTCATAACGAGTGTTGAGTTTGTGGACATGATAAATCCGGCAAACGGGGAACTGCAATATAGCGTCACTTGCGCCACTGGACCAGCTGTTGGCGAGTGGCTCAATACGTGGAGGTCATCATGAGTGTTATTTTCGGCGCTGACGTGCTTGTAAGCGTCGGGGGCACGGTTGTAGGCAGCCAAACAGGCTGCGAAATTTCAATGGACGAAGCAACCGCAGACTCGACAGTCAAAAGTTCTACCAGGTGGGAAACATATCTGCCAGAGTATCGCACGTGGACGGTTACTGCCGATCACCTGTTGGTGGCAGACGACACCGGGCAAGCTGCGCTTGAGACCGCTGCGCGTGAACGCAACAGCGTATCGGTAATTATCGCTGCCAACATATCAGACGCCGCATGGCAGGGGACCGGATATGTCACGTCACTAAGCATGGAGGCTCCGATCAAAGGAATTACTTCCATGTCAGTTGAGATACAGGGAACTGGTTTGTGGCGCACTTATTTGACAAATTACGCTGAAATTGTGAGCGGTGATGAACTTACATTGCCGACAGGAACGCTTTTCGACAGCAGCACAACATTTACCGTTGAAATGTGGGCATATTGGGGAACAAGAACTGGCCTAAACTACGCCGGTGCTTTGTATATCGGTGGGACAAAACTTTCGCAAACAACTATAAGTATTATTGGCGCTATAACAGGAAAAGTCGAGTTCTACGACAATAACGGTCTCATTGCAAATGTTGATAGCGGTGTAGATGACGACGAGTGGCACCACTATGCGGTTACCGTAGACCCAGACGCTGGAGCAAATAGCACTGGACAATTAAAGTTTTATGTTGACGGTGCGCTTGCCGGATCATCCGACAATGGCGCTGGCGAAACGTTCGGGTTTGCTGGTGACGACATAACGATTGGCAGTAGTCCAGTTACTTCGCGGATCACAATGGTTCGCCTTTGGTCAGACGTTCGGACGCTTTCTGAAATATCAGACAACAAAGACACTGCCTTGCTCGACTCTCCAACGGGGCTTATTGCGCAGTGGCTTACAACAGAGAACCTTGCAAGAGCAGTGGATGGCGAAGGCTTTGACTATACAATACCTGATGGTGTAGACGGAACCACCTATGACGCTACGTCGGCATACGATGCCGCACAACCGGCGTTTGGCACGGCTGCAATACCGCCAAGCGAGGAGAACTAAATGAGCGAACAGTATACTCGATACTACATTTACGAACAGTCTGACGATGACGCTGTTCGTGCCGCGTGGTCGCAGGATTGCGCCATAGGCCCGCACGTCTCCTGCTACGTTGATGGCGTGGCGAGCTACCTGTTTTCACCTCGGCAGAGCGCCGCCGCGCATGCTGCTGGAGAGGCGGAAACTTCTGAGTGGGTCACGGTCTATGATAGCATATCAGATATACCAAACTTCTCATTTGACGAACCGGAGGAATAGATGAAAACTGTTCTCAAACTTACTGTTCCTATCGTTCTGTTGTTCGCCGCAATAGCTATCGCTAACAACGCATATCTTAGCGTTGCTTCGACGGTTGTGCAGGACTGCGCAACGCTCGCAGCTGATGGTTGCTCAAACGATACGCTCGCAGTGCGGACGGGCGCTCGACAGGCAAGACCTAGCAACATACGAGGTGGCCCGGAACAAGTAGTGATCGCGTTCAGGTGCTCGACATTTGCCGACGTGAAGCCAAATGAGCAGGTTTGGGTAACTGTCTATTCCATGATTGACGGTTACCAGTTCCACATGGACAATGATAGCGCTAACATCGTCCCGTATGAGAATGCATGTGATGGTTGGGCGTCTGGCACTATGCTCATTTCAACGATTGCTGAAACGTTGATTATAAACGCCCACAATGGCAGTTCTGACAGCATGCGGTATTCCGTAAGAGCTAGTCCGCGATCAGTTTACACGACAGACGAAGCCGCGAGAGTCCACTTGATGGATATTGGCGACTGATGGAGGATAACGTTGAACAGTGAGTGGAAGATACGCGCTATTATAGCAGTTGCTTCTGTTATCCTTTCGGCGCTTGGGACGTGGTTGATCTCTGACCACACAAGAATCGGTCAAACAGAGACTGACGTCGCTGTAAGCGCGCAGAAGTATGAGTCATTGTGCAATCAGATAGAAAGCCTTACCGAGGCCGTTGATCGCCTTGACCGACGGCTGAACGGAAACGGCGGATCACCAGGTATGGTGTCGAGCATAGCCATGCTGTCGATACGTGTTGACCAGCTGCAAACGTCTGTCGCACGGCTGAACGATTCAGTCGATGAGTTACGCGCAAGGCCCGAATAATGAAAGTGTTGCTATTCGCCGGACATTCGATGATGAACGGCGGTAAACAGATTGACGGCACGAAGATCAGCGAGCATATCGTTACGAGCCGTATCGCATACACAGTTGACAGGTTGTGTCATCCGTTCGTCAGTTATATGCCAACGCCACGGGGCTTGATAACTCCAAGTGAATATCTCGATTGGCGGATAGGCCTTGCCAACTCGAAGCATTACGACGGCGTTGTTGACCTGCACTATAATTCAATAACAGATGAAGACGTGTCGAGTGTAATATCGTTCTACTCGTCAAACAGCAAAGGCGGAAGCATACTCGCGGCGTGCCTCGGGAACAGCGTGTATGAGGCTGTCAGGCCGCTGGTGCCCATGAGGCCTCCTATCGTCACTGACGATGTGGGGAGATATTCACAGCACAGCAGGCTGGCGTTTCTGGCCAAAACGAGACCGTGGGCGTGCGTGCTGGAGCTCGGATTTTTCACGCATCCTTGGACTGCAAACTTGGTAAAACAATACATTAGTTGTAAGACTGTTGATGGAGCAGACTATGGCGCACACGTTGTGTTCGGCATAGCCGACGGTTTGTTGGATTTCCTCAGGATACTAAGCTCTGGAGAGCACGATGAGTTGGTTTAGTGACTTGTTCGGCGACGGTGGAGTAACTGGATTCGTCGGTCAAATAACTGGCATCGTGGACGACCTGCACACGTCTGACGAAGAGCGAGGTCAGCTTGACGCGGTAAAAATGCGCCTCGCGAACGAAACGTACAAGATGTTTTCCGATGCTGAATCTCGCGCCATGGAGTTCGCCGACTCGGTAAATGACAGAGCGCTGGAATACGAGAAGTTGGCTCAGGGGTCCGGCGACAAGTATACCGGTCGTGCGCGCCCTACGATGTTGTATGTATGCGCTGTTATTTATGCAACAAACTACGGTATAATACCGATACTTCATTCGTTCGGGCTTATCGCTATTGAACCAGTTGGCGTGCCCGATGCCGTGCACTGGCTTGTTGGCGGCCTGTATGGTATTTATACCGGCGCGAGGACAGCGGAGAAGATCAGAGGGCTCGCGGGCGTTGGCGGCATGGTGGAGCAGGTAACCGGCACTGCCCGAAGCGTGCTCGGTGGTGACAACCGATAAATGAAGTGCCCCGCGCCAATGTAGCCCGGGGCACTTCTCTTGCCTTTGCTAATCGGAGTGCCGCATTGCGATGCCGTTGCATCGTGTCGCACTGCGATACTATACTATGCCGTTGCAGATCATCGCGGATTCTTTACCTGGCCGTTGCCGATCTATGCGCCGCCTTACCTGGCCGTTGCGTTGCGTTGCGATGCCTTGCCGTTGCAGATCATAGCGGGCGCGATGCCTTGCCGTTGCCGCTCTGGGCACCACCTTGCCAGTCCGTTGCCTCGCGTGTCAGTTCGCATCGTGTCAATACTGTGCCGTTGCTTTGCGTCTCGTTGCCGACAATGCCCCGATGAGCCACGCCGTTGCTCCGCTTTACGACGCACCGCCGTCGCTTCATAGAGCCGCACGCCTCGATGCCGTTGCTTTGCGTTACGACGCATTGCCTTTGCTCAATCGACGCTTAGCACCGCGCCTCCCTGCCACGCCGTCGCGTTTCTTCTCTTGGCAACAACGCGTCAATCATCCCGTTACCTTGCGTGTGGTGACGGACAGTTCGTCACACCGTGCGGTTGGTATGTTGTCATTCATGCTTTGCTCCCTTCGTCAAGCATGGGGACCTGTTCGTCCATTCGAGCAAGTTCCATAATTGACTGCCAGTCTTCCGGCATGTCAACCTCCTGAAACTTTTCCAGCTTGAACCTGCCCTTACCGCTGCTTCGCCATTGCCCCAGCCCAGAAAATATACCGAACTTGAGCAGGCTTTTGACTGTCAGTAAATCAAGCTCCTTGGGCAACTCCATGTTGACACAGACCCAGAACGCGAGGTGGCGGCCCCTGTCTATGTGGTGACTGGTGGCTATGCTGGTGCGCTTGCCCTGCGGCGTGTTGGCATTCAGCGAGCGCGAGGTTATACCATCCGGAAACTCCACGGAGTCCAGCTCGTCGTCCAGAAAATGAATCTTGTCGGGGTGAATGTAGACGTTTTTCTCTATCTTCGACGATAGTGCCCGCACCTTCGCCTGATTTTTCGTTTCGTTGCCTTTGCCCTTGAGATAGCCCTTGATCTGATACGACGGAAGATACGGATGCAAAAACTGTTCGTTTTCGCCCTGTCCGCCTTCGCACAGAAACGTTGTCCAGCCGCGTTCTTCCGGGCTTTCCCCCTCGGGGAGGTCCTGCGCTTGTGCCTCGGCAACGTCTGGGTCAGGTGCTTTTGCGCCAATATACTTGCGGTAGACGTCTTCGTTCGCCTGTGCCGTGCCGAGGATGGGCGCGATGAATCGAATGCGGGCGTACGCCCACTGTTGGTGGAGTGTAAACTCAGGCATTTTCGTTCTCCTTGTGGTGAAATGGGGCCTTGCGGCCCCATGACTGTTTACGCTTCGTAAAGCTGCAAAACGTCAACGAGCGACAGCAGGTCCTCTGCGGAAAGTTCGTCCACCGATCCTCCGCACTCCTGCGTCGCGACGCTGTCAAGTGTGTCGTCGTCCATCCCGAGGGCCTCCGCCTTGGCCTTGCACCATGCGACGAGCCCTTTCTTGTCTGTTGGTATGTTCTCCGGCGGCGTTTCTTCCTGGTCGTCATTGTCCGGCGGGCTCATGCCGCGAACCCTGTCGAGCAGGTCTTCCAGGTGCTCCGCGTCCAGCTCTTCGCCCTCCGGCAAATCATACGTCTCGCGTATGTAGTTTGTTATGTCCTTCGCGTTCCACCCGATGCGCTTCATCTCATACTTGATGTTCGAGCGCAGGTTTTCCGTCTCTCGGTCTTCTGCGCTGATTGTTTGTGCGTCGGGAATGGACGAGACCTCGTTCTCGTCAAGCATGCCAAGACCAGCGATTGACAACGTAACCCGACGTTTCGCCTTGGTTTCCGCCTTCATCAACGCGTTGGCAAGTTTCTCTCCTCTGAGTCCATCGAGAGGCACGGCCCCTGTTGACTCGTCTGTTCTGCCGGTTGCGTCCGTTGCACGGGCTGTTACTACATACAGGTCCTCGGACATCATCTCACGGCTTGTTATCGTGAGGCTGATCTTGTTTACCCGTCGCAACTGTTCCGCCGCTGCACGCATGGCGTAGAGCTGCAACTTCCCGTTCAGTCGCAAATACTGGAACGGCTGAGTGAGCGGATCGATACCAAGCAAGTCGCAAACAGAGTTGTAGTATTCAACCTGCTCGTCATTCGTCAAACCGGAAAGATCGCCATCGCGAATGATCTTTTCCTGCACGACTTCGTTGATCGTTCGTTTGTCGCGTGTCACGTCTGTTCTCCTTGTGTGTTGGCCCCGCCAGTGCGACGGGGCCGATGTGGTGGTCAGGCGTCGGTGCCTACTGCCGAATCATAGGGATAGACGTCGCCCACCAGCTCGCTCTCGATGGCGGAGTACCGCCGATAGGCGTTGATGCCGTAGTCGGTATACTCGGGACGATGCAACCACTCATAGCTGCCGTCGGCGGTGCGCCGGATTGCTGCCACCACGTAGTTGCCGTATACCGTCATGTACGTGCCGACATATTGGCCGTCGTCGGTGTGATACGTGTGCGTGTGATGCATCTGCCCGATTGGCGCAGCGCCGTCAACAACCATGGCGATGAAGACATCGATGGGGCGGCAGCTATCGAGGTGCCTAACCGGCGCCCTCGCACCACATGCCAGCAGCGTTATGCACTCCTGCAGCTCCCACAGTGCCTCGGTCTCATCGTGCCACGTTGCGTCCGTGCTCATGTTGTCCTCCTGTGCGTGTGTGTGTCGCGTTGACATTATGAGGATAACGCCGTCACCGTTGTCCGTCAAGTGGCGCTGTCGAGAAAAGATCGCGAAGATTTCTCACTGGCGCTTCTTGACAATCACCGGCGACGTAGTTATACTATATTGTGTAAGCGATGACGGACACAGCACAACGGAGGACAGGACAATGACTACGCATCCGACTACCGCACGGCGCCAGATCAACGACAACGACCTCGCGAAGATCATCGCAGACCACGAGCTCTGGCAGGCCAGGCGCGGCAAGGCTGGTGCTCGGGCCGACCTGCGCGATACCGACCTGCGCGATACCGACCTGCGCGACGCTAACCTGCGCGACGCTAACCTGCGAGGCGCTGACCTGCGCGGCGTGTGCCTGCGCGACGTGTGCCTGCGCGACGCGGACCTGAACGACGCTAACCTGCGAGGCGCGGACCTGCGAGGCGCTGACCTGCGCTACGCCAACCTGCGAGGCGCTAACCTGCGAGGCGCGGACCTGCG
>Ga0180434_10001643_pt1 | contig 31523 bp, 20 predicted proteins | sample SS_ome_7_FD_132453 | JGI IMG/M metagenome (GOLD analysis project Ga0180434, IMG submission 132453) | Hypersaline lake sediment archaeal communities from the Salton Sea, California, USA - SS_1_D_2 metaG | ecosystem: Environmental > Aquatic > Non-marine Saline and Alkaline > Hypersaline >... | reverse complement strand
GCAAGACGATTCCGGTCCGGAGCGTGGCCAAAGCGCCACGTGAGGGCCGGAATCGTCGCAGCGACGAAGCAGATCATGTGCTTGCGGCGACCGCAGTAGTTTTCATGAATAATCCGGGCTAGATTGTAGGATCGACCGTGAGCCGGGGTCGAACGGTCGAAGGACGAACTTGCTCACCACCCCCCTGAGCCCGTCGAAGGGTGGATTGGCGCAGCCATGCGGGACACGGAAAGAAGGGGAGGCAAACGACTTGCCGGCAGCGCGAAAGCCTCCGCCCCAGACCGTCCTTGAACTCCACCGCGCTTTCCCTACCATATCTCTTTTCATCGGTCCGGAATGGAGACCATCGCTCATGAAGATCGAAGAGACCTTTCGGGTGGAAGCCCCCGTCGAGAGGGTGTGGGACTTCATGGTGAACCCCAAGACGATGGGGCCCTGCGTGCCGGGATTCGTCTCGGCCGAGGAGGTGTCGGAGGACGTCTTCGACACGGTGATGAAGGTGAAGGTGGGAATCATCTCGCTGAAGATGTTCGCCCGGACCCAGGTGGAGGAGAAGCGCGTCCCCGAATACATGAAGGCCTCGGGCGACGGGCACGACCGCCTGAAGGCGGGCAGCTTCCACCAGGAGACCACGGTCAGCCTGAAGGACCTCGGCGACGATGCCACCGAGGTGGGATACGCCATGAACGTGCGCGTGGTGGGCAAGCTCGCCACCTTCGGCGAGAAGATCATGCGCGCCACGGCGAACAAGATGGGCGCCAAGATCGCGGAGAACGTGAAAAAGGCCCTCGAAACGAAGGAATGATCCCATGATGGACTTCGACGTAACGTCCGTGAAGACGCTGGACGAGGCCTTGAAGGCCCTCTCCGAGTACGGGGACGATGCGAAGGTGATCGCCGGCGGCCAGTCCCTCTTGAACATCCTCAAGCAGGGGCTGATGGCCCCCGAGATCCTGGTGGACATCAAGGGCGTCGCCGAGCTCGACGGGTTGCAGATCGGCGCGTCGATCCGGATCGGCGCGAACACCTCCCACCGGACGCTGGAGGACGCCTCGGCCCTGGACGAGACCTGGCCGGTGCTCCGGGAGATGGAGCACGACCTCGCCTCGGTCCAGATCCGGAACTGGGGGACGATGGGCGGAAACCTCTGCATCGCCGATCCCACCGGAGACCCCGCCCCCGTCCTGATGGCCTACGACGCCGAGGCGGAGATCGCCGGCCCCGAGGGGAAGCGCCGCCTCCCCCTCGAGGCGTTCTTCGTGGACTATTACGAGACGGTGCTGGAGCCCGAGGAACTGCTCACGGCCGTGGAAGCCCCCGCGCCGCCTCCCCGTTCCGGCGTGGCCCACGAGAAGTTCCGCAACGTGGAAGGCGACGCCCCCATCGTCGTGGCCGGCGTTCGATTGACCCTGACGGAGGACCACCGGCGCGTGGAGGATGTCCGCATCGCGCTCGGCGGCGTGGCGCCGGTTCCCATCCGGGCCCTCGAGGCCGAGAAGGTCCTCCGGGGACAGGAGCCGTCCGACGAGGCTCTGGCGGAGGCCGCCGCCACCGCCCCGGGGGAAACCGCCCCCATCCCGGACATCACCGCCTCGGAGGCCTACAAGAAGAAACTGGTCCGCGTGCTCGTGCACAGAGCGGCCGGACGCGCTCTCGAACGGGCGAAGGGGACCTAGGCAGCGGAGACGAAGGCATGGAAAAGAAACTGCTCCATTTCACGCTCAACGGCGATCCGAAGACCGTGGCCGTCAAGCCCGGACGAACGCTGGTCCAGGTCCTCCGGGAGGACCTGGGAATGACGGGCACCAAGCGTTGCTGCAACAGCGGGGCCTGCTCCTCCTGTTCCGTCCTGGTGGACGGGCAGGTGGTCAATGCCTGTTCGGTCCTGGCCTGCCAGGTGGAGAACAAGGAGGTCTCGACCGTGGAGGGCGTCGCCGAGGGGGGGACGCTTCATCCCCTGCAGGAATCGTTCCTGGACGAGGGGGGCCTCCAGTGCGGGTTCTGCACGCCGGGGATGATCATGGCGGCCCAGGAGCTGCTGTCGCGGAACCTGGAACCCACCGCGGAGGACGTCCGTCATCAGATCGCCGGGAACCTCTGCCGTTGCACGGGTTACGTCAAGATCGTCAATTCGATTCTCACGGCCGCCAAGCGCATGCGGGAGGCGCAGTCATGAAGCCCTACAGCGTTCTGGGGAAACCGATCCGCCGGGTGGACGGCGTGGAAAAGGTGACGGGGGCCGCGAAGTACACGGTGGACGTCCAGCTGCCGGGCATGCTGGAGGGCCGGATTTTCCGCTCCCCGCACCCGCACGCGAAGATCCTGAACGTGGACGTCACGAAAGCGAGGGCGTTGCCCGGCGTGAAGGCGGTGATCACGGCCGCGGACACGTTGAAGAAGCCCTACGGGAACTGGCGCCGGTACGAGCACCTGCTGGACGAGTACCCGCTGGCGTGGGACAAGGTCCGTTTCATCGGGGACGAGATCGCGGCGGTGGCGGCGGTGGACGAGGACGTCGCGGAGGAGGCGCTCACGCTGATCGACGTGGAGTACGAGCTCCTGCCCGCGGTCTTCGATCCGGTCGAGGCCATGAAGGACGGGGCGCCCGCCATCCACGAGGGGGCCACGGTGGATCACAACGTGAGCGAGACGCGCCACATCGAATACGGCGACGTGGACGAGGCCTTCTCGCGCTGCGATCGGGTCCGCGAGGACGAGTTCACGCTGCATCCGGTGGCGCACGCGGCCATGGAGCCTCACGCCTCGGTGGCGACGACGGGCTTTTCGGGGCGCGTCACGATCTGGACCTCGACGCAGGTGCCCTACTACATCCAGATCCTGCTGGCGGGAGCCCTGGGGCTTGAGGAGGGCAAGGTGCGGGTCATCCGGCCGCACGTGGGGGGGGCGTGGGGGGGCAAGATCGAGATGTTCAAGGATCAGTACTGCGCCGCGCGGCTTTCGCAGATGGCGGGCAGGCCCGTCCGCCTGGAGTACACGCGCGAGGAGGAGTTCGCAACCACGCGCCGCCGCACGCCCATGAAGTACTACCTCAAGACCGGCTACATGAAGGACGGGCGGCTGGTCGCCAAGGAGGCCAGGACGATCCTGGACGGGGGGGCCTACAACGGGATGGGTCCGACGGCGCTCTATCTCACGGGGTTCTTCCAGGCCTTCCCCTATTCCATTCCCAACTACCGCTACAACGGCTATCACGTCTACACCAACAAGTCGCCCTCCTCGTCCATGCGCGGGTTCGGCGGCCCCCAGGCGGAGTTCACGTGCGATTCCCAGCTGGACATGATCGCCGAGGATCTGGGGATGGACCCGGCGGAGCTGCGGCTGAAGAACAGCATGACGCCCGGCTACGAGATCCCGGGGTACTGCAAGGTGGCCAGCTGCGGCATCCAGGAATGCATCGAGCGGAGCATGGAAAGCACGGGGTGGCGCGAGAAGCGGGGGAAGATGCCCCACGGCAAGGGCATCGGCATGGGGTGCTACGGTTTCATGTCGGGCGGCGTCTTCAACTGGATCAACACCCCCTACGCCTTTTCGGGAGCCATGATCCGCATGGGCGTCGACGGCTTCGTGGACGTCTACGTGGGATCCTCGGAGATCGGGCAGGGCTCCGACACGGTCATGGCGCAGATCGCCGCGGAGGAGCTGGGCGTCCCCATGGACATGGTCCGGGTGACGTCCGGGGACACGTCGATCTGCCCGCCGGATTTGGGGGCCTGGGGCAGCCGGCAAACGCTCATGACGGGCAACGCCGTGAAGATGGCCGCCCAGGACCTGCGGGAGCAGCTGTTCGAGGTGGCGCGGGGCATGATGATGCCCAACATCGTGTACGCCTTCGAGGCCAAGGACGGGCGCATCTTCCTCAAGGAGAGACCGAAGCGGGGCGTGGACCTCTTCGAGGTCGTCAAGGTGGCCGTGCGGGGCCAGGAGGGGCAGCAGCTGATCGGACGGGGTTTCTATACCCCCCACGGCAAGGGGATGGTCTCTCCCGCCTTCTCGTTCGGGGCCCAGGTCTCCCAGGTGGAGATCGATCTCGAGACCGGGAAGGTCCACATGGACCAGGTCACCACGGCGCACGATTGCGGCCAGGTCATCAACGAGCTCGGCGTGGAGGGCCAGCTGGAAGGGGCCTTCGTCATGGGGCAGGGGTACACCCTGGCCGAGAACCTCGTCACGGAGGAGGGGCAGGTCCTCAATCCCTCCTTCGTCGACTACAAGCTCATGCGGGCTCCCGACGTCCCCGTGAAGTTCGAATCCCTTCTCGTGGAGACGTTCGAGCCCGAGGGGCCGTTCGGGGCCAAGGAAGCGGGCGAGGGGCTGACGAACCCCAACGCCGGCTGCATCGCCAACGCCATCTACGACGCCGTGGGCGTGCGGATCAAGGACATGCCCATCACGCCGGAGAAGATCCTGAAGGCGCTGGAGGAGAAGAAGGCGAAAGAGAAGGCGTAGGCCCCGCTCGATCGGGGGGGGGGGCGAACCGCGCCGCGGGGCCAGGGGCGGAAGGAGCCATTCGCACGGTCACCGGTTTCGGACTTCTTCCTGCAGCGGAGCGGGGATTTTCCATTCCGAAAGTCGAAAGATTGCCGTATCCGGCTGTGTGCCCGCTTTGGTTGCGGCTTGGCTACTTTGTGGTATCAGCCACTCTCTCCGTCCTCCCCGCCGCCCCGCGCGAGCTGCTCGATCTCCTCGTTCACGGGGTATCGCCCGGCCATGAGCAGGCTTCCCCCCGCCTCGAACACGGCCCGCTCGAGCATCGTCTCGGGGACGCCCGTCACGGTGCGCTGGACGGTTGCGCCGTTTTGGATCTCCAAAAGCACGAGCGCGGGCTTGCAGCCCCACACCTCCACCACCGGCACGGGTCCGGCGTTTTCGACGCCTTGCTGGAAGGCGCCGGCGATGTGGGATTCGTCGAGGTCCCAGCGGACGCGGGTCATCCGCCTGAGATCCTCCACATCCAGCGTGGCGCGATGCGCATCCATCCTGAGGGGTTCCAATTGAAGTAGGCAGCGCATGACTGTACTTCGTTCATTCCTTGTCTTTCAAGACGCAAAGCAACACAGACGTGCCTAAGGGGGAGGACTCTCACTGTCGTGTCCCAGCCCAAATGAGACGGTTGTCCCACCCATTTTGAGACTGGTGTAACGTGTCTCGTTTTCTTTCCATGCCAAAGCAATCCTCCCTGGCGTATTTGCGCTGTAAACGATTTTCGTGTTCGCTTTTCGCGTTTCGGGTTTCTTTGGCCGCCGCCTGCAGGGGTCGCGCCGCGCCCTCCGCCCGGTATTCTCCTGCGAGAGGCTCCAGGCGCGTCACGCCCCCTGCTGGCGCTCGATTCTCCTACCGTTCCACGTCAAGCGAGGCGAAAGCCCGATTCTTTTGGGGGCTTTCGCTGGATCTGTTTTGGAGGGCGAGGGTCCTCCGTAGCTCTCGCAACCACCTGCAAGCGAAGGAGGAGAGGCTCGCCCTCCAGCCCGGTTCCCTTTCTTCGTGCCTTGGTGCCTTCGGAGCGCTGTCTGCAACCTGGTACCCGTAACCCGTGTGGCTGTGCTTTACCAAGAGCGATTTTTCTGACGGCCTGCTGGTCAACCCGGGCAAGTTGACCGCTCGCGGCTTTGTTGGCAGAATGGCAAACAGGGAGCCGCCGCTACAATCCACAATCCCTGCACGTCCCCGCGGCTCCGGCTGAAAGCGGAAGATCCTGCCGTTCGCAGAACGCTACGTCTCGAAGATGATGGCCGGTCTCCCCGCGGGGCAACCGGCCTCCCGGTCCTGACATGAAGATCGCCGCCTACGTCTATCCCGGCTGGCACCCCTGTCCGGAGAGGGACCGCCACTTCCCGCCGGGCTTCACCGAGTGGGACCTCGTCCACGCCTCCCGGCCCCGCTTCGAGGGCCACGTCCAGCCCCGCCTGCCCCGCGACGGACCCTACGACGATGCCGACCCCGCTTCCGCGGGCCCCCGTCTCGCCCGGGCCCTTTCCCACGGCATCGACGTGCTCGTCTGGGGTTTCTTCTGGTGCCGGGGAAAACGCGTCCTCCAGGAAGCCCTCGACGACGGCTTCCTCGCCTCCCCCGAGGGCGATCGCGCGCCCTTCGCCCTGATGTGGGCCAACCGCATGCCCCGGCGCATCCTCCCCGTGAAACGGGCGGACCTCCCCGTGATCCAGGGCGAGCGGCTCGTCGATTCCGACATCCGCGACTTCTCGCAGCTGGTCGGCCATGCGGCCGAGCGCTACTTCTCCCGGCCGAACTACCTCCGCCTCGGCGGCAAGCCCTACCTCTCCATCTACGATTCCACCTTCTTCGTCCGGGAACTCGGCGAGGAGAACGCGGCCGAGGCCGTCGCGCGCGCGAAGCGCCTCGTCCAGCGGCTCGGCTTCCCCGGCCTCCACCTGGCGGCCGTCCAGCCGGCGCCCGGCTTCATCGACAGGGTCCGGAACGTGGGATTCGACAGCGTCACGAACTACGTCCTCCTGCCGTACTGGAAGGGGCCCTTCCTCCAGGACTACCGCGAGACCGCGTCCCGCCGCGCCGAGGAATGGCCCGCGCTGGCGGAGGCCTCGGGCCTTCCCTACCACCCGTCCGTGTCGCCGGGATGGGACGCGTCCCCGCGGGCCGCCGATTTCGGCCGGGAAAAACCGCGGAAGTACCCCTGGTGGCCCGTCGTCACGGGGGAACGGCCGGACCTCTTCCGCGAGGCGCTCGGGAGGGCGATCCGGTACGCCGGCCCGAAGCCCGAGGAGAGGATCGTCTTCATCGCCTCCCTCAACGAATGGAGCGAGGGGCACTACCTGGAGCCGGACGCCCGTTTCGGGGACGGCTGGCTCGAGGCCGTGAAAGAGGCCCGCGCGGAGGGAGCGGCCGGTTGCAAAACGGGCGATCTCGTGTAGAGTGGTCCCGACAGCATCCTGATGGCCGGGCTTTGGCCCGTTTTGGGGGAAGAACCCGTGGACGAGAAGGAGGCCCTCTCGAAGGTGTGGGAGCTTTGGACGTCGGAACGCCGGGACGAGATCGCCCCGCTGGTGGAATCCGAAGGGACCGAGACCGACATCCTGAAACGGTACCTCTCCCTCCAGAACCACGTGCACTGGGAGAAGAAAGACCTCGAGGCCGTGCTGGCCCTGTCGCGATTCGCCGTCGAATTCGCCCGGCGCGCGGGAAACAAGGAGGCGGAAAACGTGATCCTCTTCAACGTCGCCTCCTTCACCCTCCCGTGGTGGAGCGACAGCCTCCAGGCCACACCCTGGTTCCGCGACCAGGGACTGTCGGCGGCCCGACGCATCATCTCGCTCCGCAAGGATCTCGGCAAGAGCCCCGTGGACGTCTCGCAGGGGCACTGGATCCTGGGCGCCCATCACCTCTACCGCGGCGACGTCCCGGACGCGGTCTTCCACTTCAACCGCTCCCTCGCCCTTGCCCGCGAGGCGGGGGACAAGAACCTCGAGGCCAGCGCCCTGGAGGGCCTGGGACGGACCCGCGTGCGCCTGGTGCCCGACGACCGGGACTGGGGGTTCGAGAGCCTGGGGGAAGCCCGGGCGCTCTACGGAGAAGCGGGGGACGCGTTCAACCTGAAGGAGGTGGAGCGGTTTCTCGGCGAGCCGCCGTCGTCGGGGGAACCCCCGGCCGCGGAACCGGCGTAGCCGGATTCGCAACGCTTCGCGCTCTCACTTCAGGACGAGGCAGACGTAGCACTTGAGATAGCGGGATTCGGGACAGGCGGGATTGACGGGGTGGTCGAGCGCCTGGCTCCGCCTCTCGACGATGCGGAGGTCCCGCTTGGCCTCCACGGCGGCGTCCATCAAGAGCCGCTCGAAGACCTCCTCCTCCACGATCCCCGACGACGAGCTGGTCACCAGGAACCCCGCCTCTTCCACGAGCATCATCGAAAGCGTGTTGAGCACCTTGTAGGCCTGCAGGCCCTTTTCCAGCCCCTCCCACGTGAGGACGAACGTGGGGGGATCCGTGATCACCAGATCGAAGATCTCGCCCCGGTTGACGAGGTTCTGCAGCTCCCAGAAGACCTCGCCCTGCAGGATGACGACCTCGGGATTGCCGTTCAGCTCCAGGTTCTTCTCCGCCAGCTTCAGCGCGGGCGCCGAGCTCTCGATGCCGAACGTCTGGCGAGCGCGCCCCTTCACCGACGCGTAGAGGGCGAACGCGCCGGTGTAGGTGAAACAGTCGAGAACGCGCTTGTCTTCCGCCAGCTCCGAGATGCGGAGCCGGTTGTCCCGCTGGTCGAGGTAGAAGCCCGTCTTCTGCCCTCCCGTCAGATCCGCGGCGAAGGAGAGGCCGTTCTCGCGGATGATCACGGGTCCCTCGGGACCGCTTCCCCGCAACACGCCCTCCTCCGGCTCGAAGCCCTCCTGCTCGGCCAGGATGGGGTCCGCGCGCCCGAGGATCCCCTTCGGCTCCAGGATGTCCTCGAGGGCGTCGAGGATGTCCCCCAGGGACCCGTTCATTCCCACGGACGTGACCTGCACGACGAGGTGGTCGCCGAAACGGTCCACCAGCAATCCCGGCAGGCCGTCGCCCTCGCCGTGGACCAGGCGGTACGCGTCGGAGACGGCCGGAAAGCCCAGGGAACGCCTGGCCTCCATCGCCTTGATGATCTTCTGCCGGAAGAACCGGTAGCCGATCTGTTCCGTCTGGTTCCAGGTGAGAAGGCGGACGGCGATGTTGGCGTTCGGGTTGACATGCCCCCGGCCGATGAATCTCCCCGAGATGTCCTCCACCTCCACCAGATCCCCCGGCTTGACATGCCCCCGTGTCCGGTGAATGGCGCCGGAGAACACCCAGGGGTGGCGGCTCCAAAGGGGTTTCGCCCGGCCTTTCTTGATGCGAACCGTGGCCATGCTTGCCTGTCAGACGGGAAGGATGTCGGGCCTTTTCCGCCCGGCGAGACGCCGGTGTCCGCCGCGGGACGCTGAATTCTGCGAAAGAGGACGTTCATTTGCAACAGGATTTCCCGCCGCCCGCGAATGGCCCCGCCCGCCTTCACTTCCTATAATGCGCCCACGTTCGAGGCGTTCCATGATACGAAGGTCTCTCTTCTTGCTGTTCGCTCTCCCGGGACTCGTCGCGCTTCCGGCCTGCCCGCGGCGCGCTCCCCGGGCCCCCTCCCCCGCCTCCCCGGAACTCCCCGGAGACGCCGCCCCCCTCCTTCTCGAACTCCCCCCCCCCGAAGTCGAAAGGCTCGTCGAGGCGCTCGGCACGCCCGCCGGCGGGAACGCCGCCGAACGGCTCGCCCGATCCACGCCCGCTGCCTTCCCCGTGATGAAGCGGATCCTCCTCGCCGCACCCCGCCCCACCACCGAACGCCTCCTCCGCGTCCTCGCCCGGCACGTCCACGTCGAAGCCCGCGACGTGATCCGCGCCTTCGCCCTCGAAAGCGAGGAAACGTGGCGACGACGGCTCGCCCTCGAAACCCTCCTCTCCGTCGCCGACGAGACCCCCCTCGCCTTCCTCCGGCCCCTCGGGCCCCTCCTCGGACCGCGGAACGATCCCGCCGTCCGCCTCGCCGTGCTGGCCCTCCTCGAAAAGCGACCCGTCCCCTTTCTCAGGCGCCGCCTTCTCCTCCTCCTCTCGGACCCGGCCGAGGAGATCCGACGCGCTTCCCTGCGCGCCCTGCGCGTGCTCGTCGAACAGGACGAGGCGACCGCGGCACGCCTCGCCGGGCGGATCGAGGACGTGAAGCCGCCCGCGGCCCGGCTGGCACTCGCCCGGGCTCTGTCGCGCGTCGAGGGAAAAGCCTCCCGGACCACCCTGGAAGAACTCCTGGGCGCCGGCGACCCCGCCGTGCGCCGCGAGACCGTCCGGGCCCTCCGGGAGCAGACGCCAGCCCGTCCCGCCCCCCCCGCCCTCTACGCCCTCCTGCTCGACGACGATCCCGGCGTCTTCGAGGAAACGCTCGCCTTCTTCCACGAGCGCGGAGGCATGGCCGACCTGATCGGCATCGCCTCCCTGCTCGCCAGGCCCCGCGCCCGGGGGGAACGCCGACAGCGCCTGGGAGACCTTCTGGACCGCCTCGCCGGAACCGACGTCGGGCCCGACGAGCAGGCGTTCCGCGAGGCCGCGCTGGCCTGGATGTCCGAGACGGCCCGGGCGTCCCGCCCGTCGGGGAAACCATCGGTCGTCCGCTCCGAACCCCCCGCCCCCCGTCCCGCGCCCCCCCCCTTCCCGTGGAAGACGGTGGCGCCCGCGGGCGCGCTGGCGCTCCTCGCGCTCGCCGGCCTCGTCGCCTTGGAGGCTCGCCGGCGCGCCTCTTCCGGGCACGCGCCCACGGCGCAAGCGGAACGCCGCCCAGGGGGCGCGCCCCCGACGCGGAGCGTCTCTGGGCGGGTGGGGAAGTGGCTCTTCGACCACCGCATCCTGGTCCTCTTTCCCTGGTTCCTTCCCCCCCTTCTCCTGTTCGAGGCCGGGCGGCTTCCCGATCTGCCCTGGCGCCTTTGTATCTACGGCCTGGTCGCGCTGGGGGCCGTTTTCCGCGTGGGGTGCACGGGGTTCCGCACCTGGGCCTACCGGTCCTCCGGGGAACGGCACCTGATGACCGCCGGACCGTACGCCTTCGCCCGCCATCCCATCTACGTCGCGAACCTCCTTCTGGCCCTGCCGGTGTTTCTGGCGGTGAACCTCCTCCCCCTCACGGCGGCCTTCGCCGTCTGGTTCGCGGGGGTCCATTTCGTCATCGTCGTTCGCGAGGACGAGGTGCTGCACTGGCGGTACGGGAAGGCGTGGGAGACGTACGCCGCGAAGGTGCGCCGCTTCCTTCCCCGCTTCCGGCCGGTCGCCGACCGCCGGGGGTCCTTCTCGTGGGAACCGATCCTCAAGGGCATGGAGGTCCCAAAAGCCGTCGCGATCCTGGTCCTCTACCCCCTGGTGTTCGAGGTCCTGCCCGGCGCGTGGGACGGCGCGGCGGCGTGGATGCGCGGGTGGCTGGGGCTCTGACAGGGCACGTCGAAGGCCGGGAGTCCGAGAGCAGCCGAGCCGCAACCTCGTTCTACATCCGCACGAAGAAGGCGCCCATCACGTTCACGACGAGGTAGAGCGCGGGCAAGAGGAGGGGCAGCAGGAGGCAGAGCGCCGCGACTATGATGAGAGGAAGGAGCAGGCACCCCAGGCTTCTCACGGAGGCGAAGAGGGGGCCGAGGGCGGAGGGGAGGAAGCTCTCCAGAAGGCTCGCGCCGTCGAGGGGGGGCAGGGGGATGAGGTTGAACAGCGCCAGGGCGAGGTTGACGACGATGCCGAGCTTCAGCGCCTGGCCGAAGAAGGCCAGCGGGTGGAACCCGTATCCCGCGACGGCGCATTCCTGGAGGACGCTGGTGTAGTGTTCGATGTGCACGGGCGTGAGGACCTGGACGAGGATGCCGAAGGCGACGAACAAGGCGAAGAAGAAGAGGACGCCGGTGAAGTTGATCCCGACGCCGGCGGAGGAGACGGCGGCCTGGCCCCAGCGCCGGTCCCGGAGGCGTTCGAGGCGGACGGGCACGGGCTTGGCCCAGCCGATGATGAAGGGGGCGTCCATGACGACGAGGAGCACGGGCAGGAGGAACGAGCCGAAGGGATCGAGGTGGGGAAGGGGGTTGACGGTGAGCCGTCCCGCCTTGCGCGCGGTGTCGTCCCCGGACCAGTACGCCACCAGCCCGTGGGCGCACTCGTGGAAGACGGCGGACATCACGAGAATGACCACGGCCGTGGCGAGGGTGGGCATGGACAGCGGCCTCTCGCCCTCCGCCGGCCGGGTCTCGGGGAGGAAGCGCGTGGGCTCGAAGGCGGGCGCGCCCGAGAGGAGATGGACCAGGACCATGCCGTTGACCAGCACTCCCCCCACGGCGAGCGCGATGCCCGCCGAGGCCAGGGCGTGCGTGGGCGCGAGCCCCGGATCGTCCCCCGCTTCGCGGCGGGCGAGGGGGGCGAGGACGAAGGCCGCGGCCGCGAAGGGAATCCCGGCGAGGGGGAAGAGCGCGGCCGCCCCGGTCAGGAAGGAGGCCACCCCGAACAGGTGGGGCGCCGGGCCGGGCAGGGGGCCGGCCGGGAGGCCCGTTTCGAGAATCTCGTCGCGCACCTGCTTGAGGATCCGGACACGTTCGCGGAAGGCGGACCAGAAGAAGAACAGGAGGATCAACACCCCCGCCAGGAGAATGAAGCTGATGTCTTCCACGGCGTCATTCTCCATTTCCACGGCGCGGATGCAAAGTCCATCCGGCAGGCAGATTTGAGATTTCGGATTTCAGCATGCCAAGGCCCAGGGGCCGAGGAATATCATTGTCGGGTGGAAAATCTTCGGTATCCTAAGGCGTGCTTCGTTCGGTTCGTGGAGGGACAGCCCGGTGAGACATCCCATCCTCTGCCTGACCCTGCTGACGGCCTTCGGCCCCCCGGCGCTCGCCGGCGGGACACGGCTTGCCGGGGGGGATCTCGAGATCGCGTCCACGCTTACAGCGGAGAAGTCCTCGGTCTCCCTGGATCCGGCACGCGGCCGGAGCGGAGGCCGCGCCGTCCGCTGGCACGGCGTGGGGTGGGAATCCAGGCTCGAGTTCCTGAAGGCCCGGAACGCCGATTTCGAGAAGGCCGAGCGCTTCTCGCTCTGGATCCATACGGGCAGCTTCCGGGGCGAGACCGTCACGATCATCGCGGGAAGCGATCCGGACCTGAAGAACGGGTCCTTCTCCTGCCCCGTCCAGCTGGGCTGGGAGGGCTGGCACCGGGTGGAGCTGCCGAAGCTGCGTTTCGTGAGGAGCGGGCCGATCCTGTGGCCGCAGGTGAAGCATCTCTTCATCGAGTACCGCGATTACGCCGTGGAGAATGGGGAGCTGCTCCTCGACGACATCCGTCTCCTCGCGCCGGGGGAGCGGGCCGTGGACCCGGTCTCCCCGGCGGCGGGAGGCGAGCCGACCTCGGAGGGCGAGAAGCAGATGCTCGCCGACTTCGAGAAGGCCGCGAAGAGCCTCGTCGCGTGGGTGACCCGCGATTCCAAGGCGCAGATCTCGATCGAGAAGGCCCGGCACGGCCGGTGGGCGCTGCGTTGGTTCGATCTCAAGCGCGGCGCTTCCCTGGAATTCCTGCAGGGGCCCTTTTCGGTGGAGGGCTACGACCGGTTCCTCGTCTGGATCTACGTGCGGCGCGGCCTGGGCCGGGATCTCTGGGTCGCCTACGGCAACGACGCCGACCGCATCGCCGTCTCGAGCGTGGGCACGCTCGACCCCGGCTGGAACGAGGTGATCCTTCCCCTCGACGGGTTCCGGGTCAAGGGGGACATCAACACCATCTACGTGGAGCACCTCATGTTCCTCTACGAGGGCGAGGGGAACGTGGACCTGGTCCTGGACGACGTCTGCTTCATCGCCTCCCCCGGAACCGAGCCCCCGCCCCGGCCCACGAGGCCCCCGGTCGACCCCGGTCCCGGTCCGTCGGCGACGGACGAGGGCCAGGACGTGACTCTCTGCGGGGAAGGCGTGTCGGCGCGCCCGCAGGCGGCGGGATCGAAGGCGCTCCGCTGCACGGAATCCTGGTACGTCCGGGACCGCGGGCGGTCGATCAAGTGGTACGCCCTCGGGGAGGACGCGGAGCTCCATTTTCACAACGTGCCCCCCGATCCGGACGCCTACGGCAAGATCGACATGTGGATCTATGCGGACAATCCCACGGGCGTTCTGGAGGTGACGCTGGGCGGAGACGGGGGGGAGGCGTGGCGGACCCTCGACGTGGACTGGATCGGGTGGAAACACCTGGTGCTGGACCTGGACTCCTTCCAGGGCATGCGCGGCCTCGGCCGCTGGCGGGAGATCTACTTCCGCATCCAGGCGCGTCCGAAGGACCTCCGCGAGTTTTACTTCGACAGGATCACGATCCGCAAATAGGAAGGCGACGATGTCCGAGATCAAGCCGACGTGGGTGTTCGGCCGGGTGGCCGAGGCGATGGGCCTGATCACCGCCGAGCAGCGGGAAGAGTCGGCGGGCATGCAGGAGGAGCTGGAGGAGGAGGGCATCTCGCTGAAGTTCGGCGAGGTGCTGGTGGAGGGCGGGGTCCTCAAGGAAGCCCAGATCGGGAAGGTCCTTTCGGCCCGGCCGGAAGAGACCCCGGATCCGGGCGAGGGCCTGTTCGGGACCATCGCGCTGGAGAACGGCTTCCTGGACGGCGATGGGCTCGAGGCGTGCCTGGCCATCCAGAAGGACCTGGCCGAGGAGCTCGCCGACCCGGAAAAGGTGCCCAAGATCGGGGAGCTGTTGCTCACCGAGGAGAAGATGGAGCCGGCGGAGGTGGAGGCGGTCCTGAAGGTCCAGCAGCGCCTCAAGCTGGGGGCCTTCAGCCTGACCCCCTCGAAGATGCTCCTCCTCAAGAAGAAGAAGAAGACGCTGAAGGTCCGCTCCCCGGAGGAGGCTCTCTTCTGCAAGATGGCCGTCCGCAAGCACCTGCTCTCGCCGGAGGCGGTGGGGGAGATCCTCAAGGTCCAGATGGAGGACCCCCGGCCCCGGACGGCGGGGGAGATCGCCTACGAGCTCGGCTACATGGACCAGTTGGACGTGGCGGAGCTCCAGGAGGCCGTGAACCGCAAGGAAGGGGTGAAGGAGCGCCGCCGCAGGCACCAGACCACGTCGTCGATCGACCTCCTCGGCGAGGACAAGGACTTCAACGCGGCCGCCCTCAAGAACGGGTTCGTCACGCAGGCCCAGGTCAAGAAGGCCGAGAAGCTCTACAAGGTCTTCCGCTTCCTCGAATACTCCCGCAACGTGGGGGAGATCCTCTTCGATCTCGGCTACCTGAACGTCGAGCAGATCCGCGCCGTCACCGACATCCAGCGGCTCAAGGGCGCTCCCCTCCCCCCCTACCGGCTCGAGGAAATCGTCCTCACCGACAAGGAGGACGAGGTCGTCTCGGACATCATCCGCGCCGGCGAGAAGGTCACCCAGGGCCAGGTGACCGAGTGCGTGAAGATCCAGCGGGAATTGAGGAAGTACGGCGTCCGCCGCCGCATCGGCGAGATCATGATGGTGAAGGGCTACCTCTACCGGGAGGATCTGAAGCGCCGGCCCGTCGTGCGCCGCGACAGGCCCCGCCGGTACGAGCGCAAGACCGAGAGCAAGGAGACGGGATCGCGGAACACCCTCCTCATCGCCGTGGGCGGGGGGGTCGGCGTCGGTTTGATCGTCCTCTTGCTCGCCCTCGCGTTCTCCTCCGGCGGCGGGGGGGCCCCGGAGCCGGACGGCGGCGGCCGCAAGGGAGAGGCGGGCGGCGCGGCGGCCGAAGCCGTGCAAAAGCCGGGCCCGGACGAGACGGGGCCCACGCCCGGGCGCGATCCCGCCTCCCTGGGCTACGTCAAGTGGAAGGGCCGCTGGATCCGCAAGGAAAAGCGGAAAGCCGACTCCCGCCGCCGGTTCTACACGGCCTTCCGCGACACCGTCCGCGAACGATGACGGATCCGCACGTCAAAGCCATGCTTCCCGCCGAGGCCGAGGCCCTCGCCGTCTCCCTGGGCGAGAGACGCTACCGGGGCCGCCAGATCCTCGAGTGGATCCACGCCCGCAACGCCGGGGCCTACGCGGAGATGTCCTCCCTCCCGAAACGCTTCCGCGCGCGGCTGGAGCAACGGTTCCCCTTCGACGTGCTCGAGGAGGAGCGACGGGTCCGCGCCGCGGACGGGACCGAGAAGCGCCTGCTGAGGACGCCCGAGGGGTTCGCCGTCGAGGCCGTGCTCATGCCCCGCGGGAAGTTCCTCTCCGCCTGCGTTTCCTCCCAGGCGGGGTGCCCGCTCGCCTGCCGGTTCTGCGCCACGGGCCGGACCGGCTTCAAGCGGGATCTCCTGCCCGAGGAGATCGTGGAACAGGTCCTGCTCCTCCGCCGGGCTTCCCCGGCGCCCCTCACCCACGTCGTGTTCATGGGCATGGGCGAGCCCCTGCTCAACCTCGACGCCGTGCTTCGCGCCCTCCGGGTCCTCACCCATCCGGGGGCGGGAGGCTTCCCCCCGTCGCGGATCACGGTTTCCACCGCCGGCGTGGTCGAGGGGCTGGAACGGCTCGCCCGGGAGGAGACGGGGGTGAACGTGGCGCTCTCCCTCAACGCCCCCGACGACGCCACGCGAAAGCGGCTGATGCCCGGCGCGGCGAAAACCCCGCTCGCCGACATCCTGCGGGCGTTCGAGACGATCCCCGCTTCCCGGCGGCATCCGAAAACGCTCGAATACCTGCTGCTGGCGGGCGAGAACGACGCGCCCTGGCAGGCGCGCAAGGTCGCGTCCATCGCCCGGCGAACGAAGGCGAAGGTCAACCTCATCCCCTGCAACGAGGTGAAGGGGATGCCCTTCCGGGCGCCGCCGGAGAGGCAGGTCGAGGCGTTCTTGAAGATCCTCTCGGACGCGCGGGTGACCGCCACCGTCCGCCGCTCGCAAGGCGCCGAGATCGCGGCGGCGTGCGGCCAGCTCGCGGGCAGGTCCTCCCGTTGACCCTTCCAGGCCGGAATCGGCAAAGCGGTGGGATCCTCCCTGGGACGACGTGCGCCGGGCCCGTGACCCGTGACCGACGCCCGCCTACCCCCGCTTCGGCCTGAACTCCGTGCAGACCCAGCGCCCCGCGGCCTTGACGAGCGTGAACGCCATGGCGATCTTGAGGGTCTGCTCGCCCATGGACACCTCGAAACGCGCCTCCACCGTCGCCTCGTCCCCCGCCTCCTCGACGCCCGTGATCTCGACCTCGGCGTTTCCGAGCATCTTGCCCTGCATCTTCAGCTGCGCCGCCACCCCCGGCTGCTCGAGCTGCTTCCGGTATGCCTCGGAGAGGTAGGGCTTCATCCCCTCCACGTCCCCCTGGCCGATCTTGCGGATCAAGAAGTGCACCACCTCCCGGGGTGTGGTCGGCTCGAAATCCGACGCCGGGGCCTCGAGCGCGGCCACAGGCCCGAAGTCGGCGAGCGTCTGCGGATGCTCCCCGTCGCCGGGCGCCATCGCGTCCCGCTTGCCCACGCAGACGATCAGCAACCCGTCCGGGTCCAGGTACGTCCTCGCAGCGTTTCGCACGTCCTCGGGAGTGAGTTTCTTCACGGCCGCGGCGAAGCGGGCGTACCACCGCGGATCCGCGTGGGGATCCATGACCAGACGGGCGAAGGTCGCGGCCAGGTCGCTCTTGCGGCCCAGCATGGTCTGGTAGCGGGCCTCGAAGCGCCGGGTCGCGTTGTCCATCTCCTCGGCCGTGGGCGGCTCGCGCCGGATCGTCTCGATCTCCTCGAGCGCCAGCGAGATCGCGAACGGCACGGAAGGCGCCTTGGTCTGGAAGATCACGGCGAAGAGCCCCGCGTGCTTCCAGTGGTCGTGATTCCGCGCCCCGGCCTGGTAGGCGAGCCCCTCCACCGACCGGATCCGGTTGAAGATCCGCCGCGACAAGACGCTGGCCAGGCACTTGACCGCCGCGATGTCCTCGTCGCCCTTCGGGACGCTCGGCGCGCCGATCTTCACGTAGCCCTGGCTGGCGTCGAAGTCCATCAGATGAAGCCCGGTCCCGGGCGTTCCCGGGCTGTCCGCGTAGGCCTCCCCAAGAGGCCCCGAGGGCGCCTGCCAGCGGCCGAAAGCGTCCTCGAGCCGCCGGCGAATCTCCGCTCTCGTGAAATCGCCCGAAACGGCGATCACGGCGCGTCGCGGGTCGCGGTGCGCCTCGAGGAAGGCCTCGAGATCCTCCAGGGTGATCGCGTCCAGCGATTCGAGGGTGGAGCGCCTCGTCTCCGACACGTCGCCCCACAAGAGCTCGGTGAAGGCGAGGTCGCAGAGCGCGCGGGGGTCCATGTCCACCGATCTCCGATTGGACTTGAGGCGCTCCCGCTCGGGCTCCAGGACCTCCCCGTCCAGCGCGGTGTAGAGCAGCAGCGCCTTGAAGAAGTCCAGCCCTTCCTTCCGGTCCTTCTTGAACGTGCTCAGGCTGAAGGAGAGGCAGTCCTCCATCGCGAGCACGTGGTAGTCCCCGACCAGCGCCTCCAGCTTCTCCTTCACGGCCTTGCGGGAGAGCCCGGGGATCCCGGAGCGGTTCGCCACCGCCGCGAGCAAAGACGCCATGCCCTCCTTCCCCCCGGGATCGCGCCGGCTTCCGCCCTCGAGAAGGGCCTCGATGCGGAACGTGGGGTCGTACGGGTCGGGCACGGCCACCACGCGGATGCCGTTGGACAGCGTGAACCGGTACCGGTCCGGATCCGGGATCGCGAAGGGTTTCGCCTCGAACTCGAGGTCCTTCCAGGATGGGGCGATGCCCGGCTTCTTGGACGCCTCCGGTTTCGGCTCGGGGGCGGGCGGAGGCGGGGTCGAAGCGGCGCCCTCCTCGACGGTGCACACGCCCACGGTCCGGTTGCCCTCGACCAGGGTTTCCCGGGCCACGCGCTGGATATCGTCCGGGGTGATCTCCTTCGCTTTTCGGAGAAGGTCCTCGATGTCACGCCACGATCCCACGACCTCGCGCTGGATGAAGAGGAAGCCGAACCGCATCTCGTTCTTGAGCGAGCCGAGGATGCCCGCCCGGTACTTCCGGGCCGCGGCCTCCACCTCCTCGCGGGCGAGCGGCGCGTCGATCAGCCGCCTCACCGCCTTCAGGATGTCCGCCTCGGCCTCCTCCGGGGCGTGGCCGGGCTTCATCTCCACGGTGATCCCCATAAGGCCTGCGTGCTTGCGGGCGTCATAGAACGCCGACACGTCCGTGGCGATCTCCTTCTCGCGGACCAGTACCCTGCGGAGCGCCCCCTCCTCGTCGCCGAGATGCAGCGCGATCAGATCGAGGGCCACCTCCTCGTCGGACCCCGCCGGCGGAGCGACATGGGAGACCGTCAGCAGGGGCTGCTCGGAGCCCTTCCCGTAGACGCGAAGCGATCCGCAAGGGGCCGCCGTGGGAATCCGCGGCCGCTCGCCCTCGTACGCCTTCAAGGCGCCGAAGTACTTCCGCGCCAGGGCGAACACCTCGGCCGCTTCCACGTCTCCGGCCACGACCAGGAACATGTTGTCCGGCGTGTACCAGGTGTCGAAGAACCGCCTCAGGTCCCAGCGCGTGAGGCTCCTCACGTCCTCGTGCGTCCCCAGGATGGGATGGGCGTACGCGTGGGAGCCGAAGATCGTCCGGTGCAGCGTCTCGTAGAACGCAGCGCCGGGCCGGTTCTCGGAAAGGCGCCTCTCCTCGCGGACCACGGCCTTCTCGGCGTGGAACTGCCGGAACACAGGGTTCTGGAACCGCTCCGACTCGATCCAGAAGAAGAGCTCGATCTTCTCCGGCGGGAGAAGCGAGAAGTAGCAGGTCATGTCGTAGCTCGTGAAGGCGTTGGTCATCACCCCGCCCGCCCCGGAGTAGATCTTGAAGATGTGGTTGAGCTCCAGGTTCTCCTTCTGCTCCTCGAACAGGGCGTCGCGCTTCTCCTTGAGCGCCGCCAGACGGTCCCCTTCCTCGCCGGCCTCTTCCAGGGCGCGGATGCGGGCCACGACGTCGTCGATCTTCCGGCGCAGATCGCGGTCCTTGGCCGGGTCCTGGACACCGATCTTGTCGGTGCCCTTGAACATCATGTGCTCGAGGAAGTGCGCGGTGCCGGTGTAGCCGGGCCGCTCGCAGACCGAGCCCGCCTTGACGCCGAGGGCGCACGCGGCCTGGGGCACGCCGGGGCGCCGGACGACCACGACCTTCAGACCGTTGTCGAGGATCGTTTCCTCGATCTTGAGCGGGAACTCTCCCGCGACGGCCGGGGAAGCGAGCAGGAAAAACGAGAGGATGGGCAAGAACGTGCGAAGGGTCTTCATGATCCGCTCCTTTGAAACCGGGTGGGAAACGGCAAGACGAACAGGGAGATTATGAACGATCCGGTCTCCGCTGTGAAGCCGCGGCACGGATGACGCGGATGGAGCCACAGATGACACGGATGGCACGGATGACGTGGATGGAGCCACAGATGATGCGGATGGCACGGATGACGTGGATGGAGCCACAGATGACACGGATGGCACGGATGACGTGGATGGATGTGGAGGGTCGATGGAGGACGTTCGATGTCAGACTCCAGGGGAGGTGTAGGGACCAGCGCTAGCCGGTCCGCACCGCGTATCGTTTCGAACAGGCGATATCGACCGCCGGGCGCCTCGGACGGGCTAGCGCCCGTCCCTACGGGTTTGCGGCTGACGGCTCAGGAGATGTCGATCCAGTTTTCGAGTTGCGCCCGGAACCACCTTGCGCGGAATGCCGTCATCGTCAGGTTCGATTCTTGCATCACCGACAACGACGCAAAACCGATTCCCCGAAGACATTCTGAATTCGAAATCTCCAGAATAGACTTCTAAAGGACGGGGTTCCATTCATCCCTCTCCATCGGGCACGAGCGAGATTCATTCTTGATCCTCAGGGGGACGAAGGTTTGTTTTCGAGAAAGTTCACCCCAGGCAAGCACCGCCCTCGAAAGAAGAGTACAACCGTTCGTAGTGAGCCACGGAACGAAGAGGAGTGGCGCAGCAAGGCGGGCCGAGGTGCTGCGGACAGGATGTCCGCGATCCGACCTTCGGTGCTGCCGGCTGGAAGCCGGCGGTCCGTGCAAGCGCTGCACCGAGTTGTTTGCGGCACTCCGCCTTCGGCTTCGTGCCTTACTACGAACCATTGCCTTCTTCTCTTTCGAACGATGCCGGGCTGGGGAAATACAAGGGAAAATGGAAATTGAAGGACTACAGTAATTCCGCCTCTCCCAGCAGCACCGCTGCTGCTGCCACTGCCGCCGTCTCCGTGCGGAGCGTGTAGGGGCCCAGCTTGGCCTTCAGGAATCCCGCTTCCATCGCCGCCTCCTCCTCCGCCGCCTCCAGACCCCCCTCGGGACCCACCAGCACGAGCAGCCTTTCGCCCACGCCGTCGCGCGCCAGCTCGGACAAGGACGCCCCCCCGCCGGGATGCAGCAGGATCTTCGCGTCCGCCTCCTCCGAGGCGAGCACCTCCGCCAGCGACCTGGGCGCAGAGACGTCGAGCAGCGTGGGGCGCCCCGATTGCTTGCACGCCTCCAGGGCCGCACGCCGCCACTTCCCCTCCTTCCCCCGCCGCCCCTCACGCGGGCGGACCACCGACCGCCGGAAAACCGTCGGGATCACCGCGCCCACCCCCAGCTCCGCGCACTTCTCCACCAGCCACTCCATCCGCCTCTCCTTCGGGATCGACGTCGCCACCGTCAGGACCCGGCCCGGCGCTTGCGCCCCCTCCTCCACGCGAAGGATGCGCACCTTCACCCGGTCCGAAGAAGCCCTCACGATCTCGGCGATCCCGCGCTTGCCCGACCCGTCGATCAGCACGATCCCGTCCCCCGGCTTCAGGCGGAACGAACCCGCCATGTGCCGCGCCTCCGCGCCCGCGACGTCGAACAGCCCCTTCTGCAGCTGCCGGTCGAAGAAGAACGTCCTCACAGGCTTTCCCATGTCACATACCCTGAAAGATGCACCGACCTTTGGATTTCAGATTCCAGATTGGAGTCAGCCATGAGCCTTCGGCTCTCCCAGAAACCATGAAAACTTGGAGGGCGAGCCTCTCCTCCTTCGCTTGCAGGTGGTTGCGAGAGCTACGGAGGACCCTACGTAGCCCTCGCATGAGCCGATCGGCGAAGTACGGGCCGGCGAGCCATGGTTTGGGCTCGGGAGGACCCTCGCCCTCCAAGGCGGTCACCGATCACGGTTTTCCCTGATTTTTCGGAACAGGATCCCCTGATCAAGTCTTCTGACGGCTGAAATCTGAAATCTCCAATCGAAAATCCCCGAATCCCTCAATTCCCATCCCACTTCCAGTGACCAGTGCCCCCCTTCACCTACGCACTCACTGCAGCCGCTGGAGCCCCTCCCGCGCCTTGCGCAGGGCGAACGCCTTGCGGGCGAGCTCCTCGTCCGTCTCCGGCTTCCACGCCTCGAGCCGCTCGAGCGCTCTCGCATAGGCGTGCCTTGCGGCGTCCTTCTCCTCCGCCTTCTCCCGGGCGCCGGCGAGTTCCAGCAGCACGAACGGATCCCCGGGCGTGAGCGCGGCCGCCTTTTCCAGGACCGTCGCGGCGTCCCCCAAGCGTTCCTGCGATTCCAGGATGCGGGCCCGACCCAGGTACGCCTGCTGGAGCAGAAGGCCCCGGAACCCTTTCGGGCGCCCCCCGTCGGCGTCCACGATCTTTCCCGCGGCTTTCCGGAAATCCTCGAGCGCCTTTTCCTTCTCGCCCAGCGCCTCCCGGGCCTTGCCCCTTCCGACGAGATAGAGAGGCGCCCCGGGTTGCGCGTCCAGGGCGCGGCCGAACGCCTCCACCGCCTCCTCGAAGTCGCCCGCCTTCGCCTTCTCCACCGCCTCGTCGTAGCGCCGGTTCGCCACCTGGCGGGAAAGACGGTCCCGCCACGCCTCGAGCCTCTCCCGGTCCGGGTCGTCCGGGACCACCGCCAGGTAGACCAGCAGCTTCCGCCGGGCCTCCTCCACCTCGCCGGCGCCCTCGAGGAGCTCCGCAAGGGCCCGGAGGCTCTCCGGATGGGTCTTGCGGTGGGCGAGCGCTTCCCGCAAGAGTCCGATCGCCTTCTCCGGCTCCTCCCCGCGGATCCGGGAAGCCTCAAGGTAGAGCCGGTCGGCGGAGGCGATGTGCAGCAGGCTCTCGATGTCGGGATCCGATGCCCCGGGCCCAAGGCGCGCGAGGTAGGCCTTGAACATCTCCTCCGCCCTCAGGCCCTGCTTCTCCGCGGCGTCGAGGATCTTCCGGAAGGCCTCCGGACGGGCCTTCTCGTCCACGCCTCCGGCCTCGCGAAGCAGCCGGTCCTTCGCGGCCAGCGCGTGGATCCCCGCCTTCTTGAGAAGGTGCATCAGGATCTCCCGGCCCCGCGTGCTGTCCGGGTTGACGCGGAGCGCCTCCCACAGGAGGTCGAGCGCCTCGTCGATCCGCCCCTCGTTCTTCTCGAGGACGGCCAGGTTCACGTAGTGCTCGGCGACCTTGGGCTCGGCCTCGATCAGGAGCCGGAAGGTCTCCTTCGCCTCCGCCATCCGGCCGAGCTGCGCCTGGAGACGGCCGCGCTGGGCCAGGTCCGGCGGCGAGCCGGGCTTGATCTCCAGGATCTTCTCCACCGCCTCGAGGGCCGAGCGGAGGGCGTCACGGCGCCTTTCCCGCGCTTCCCGCGCGGCCTCGATCAGGGCCTTCTTCTCCGCCCCCGCCTTCTCCGCCGCTTCCCGCCTCGCCTTCCGCGCCTTCTCGAGCAGGCGGTCCGCGCGGTTCTCGAAGACGTGGACCCGGATGCGGTGGGGGTCGACGGCGCCGGGCTCCACCCGGGAGGCCCGGCGGCATTCCGACAGCGCTTTCTTCTCGTTTCCCTCCTCCAGGAAGGCCTGGGCCTTGCCCAGGTGGATCTTCATCGCATCCTCGCGCAGGCGGGGAAGGTCGTGGATGGCCCGCGCCTTCTCGAACGCCTCCAGGACCTGGTCGAGCTCGCCCACCTTCTTCGCCGTCTCCCCGACGGCGACCCACGCCTCGAAGGAGGGCTCCAGCCCTGCGGCCCGCCGGAAGAGGCCGATCGCCTGCCGGTAGAGGAGGATCGCGGCCCGGCGCTCGCCGCGCGAATCCAGCGCCAGCGCCCGCGTCAGGATGTCGTTGCCGTACCGGAGGCAGGCCTGGGCCAGGCCGGAGACGAGGCCGGGATCGTCGGGCTGGATCGCGAGGCCCCTCTCGAACCAGGCGCAGGCGTCCCGGTAGTCCTGCCGGCGGAGGCCGGCGCCTCCGAGGCGCCCGTGGAGGTCGGCCAGCGCCGCCTTCACCGGCTCGAGCGCCTCCGCGGGCGCGCCGGGAAATTCGTCCAGGATTCTGCGGTACGCCTTCAGCGCCTGGGTGGTCTTGCCCTCCAGTTCGAAGGAGAGGGCGATCTGGCCCATCACCTTCATCCGCCACTCGACGGGGAGGTCGGGCCGGTCGAGGATCTCATGGAACTTCACGCGGGCCTCGGCGTACGCCTCCTTCTGGAGGTGGATCGCGGCGAGGTAGAAGCGGGCGTCCGGAAGCGCGGGTTGCCTTTGAAGCGCCATCTCGAAGTACCGGCGCGCGGCGTGGAACTTCCCCTGGTTGAACTCGAGGATGCCGAGATTCAGCGGCGCCTCCGCGAGGTAGGGGTCCAGGACCATGGCCTTCTCGATGTGCCGCTTGCCCGGAAAAGGGCCCGCTTCCATCTCCATCTTGCCCCGGCGCGCCAGAAGGAGCCCGAGGTTCATGTGGGCCAGCGCCGAGCCGGGGTCGAGTTCGATGGCCTTTCGGAAGTCCGCCTCGGCCTTTCCGAGGCTCGCCGGGTCCCCCTTCTTCTCCAGCGCCGAACCGCGGTGGTTCAGGATGCTGGCCCGCGACAGGCGCTCGCCCGCCCGCGTGTATTCCGTGGGCGCCGTCTCGATGTTGGTCTCGTTGATCTCGAGCGCGCGGTCGTACGACCGGATCGCGGCGTCGGTCTCGCCCCCCAGATCGAGGACGTGCCCGATCGCCGCGTGCACGCGGGCGTAGTCGTAGAAGTAGGATTCGTGGCGCGTCTCCAGCGCCTTCTCCAGGTGGCCTTTCGCCTCGGCGAGGATCGCCCTGGATCCGCTCGGGCCCGCCTTCGCGGCCCGCTCGGTGGCGTGGATGCCGAGGTTGAAATGCGCCGTGTGGTGGCCCTCTCCCGCCTTCCCGAGCACGTCGGTCCACAGCGCCTCGCTGTCCCGCCACACGCGGCTGTAGGTGAAGGTCTTCAGGCCGAAGGAGGCGACGATCAGGACCAGGGCGCCGACGGCGCCTCCCGCCAGGATGCGGCGGCGCGAGGCCGGCGTCCGCCAGGCCCGTTGCATGGCCCAGGCGAACAGCCCGCCCAAAACGAGCGGGCCGCCGGCCAGCGGCAGGTAGAGGTAGCGGTCGGCGTAGAGCGTTCCCATGGGGAAGAGGACGTTGGAGACGGGGGAGATCGCGACGAAGAAGAACAGGACGGCGAACGCGCCGAGCCGGGCCTTCGGACCCGCGTCGCGTTCGCGCAAGACCGCGCGGGCCAGGACCCAGATCCCGAAGCCGGCCAGGGCCGCGAGGAAGAGGGCGGAGAGGATCGTGGGCGCGTCCGGGCTCGTGGTGACGGGATGGTCCACGCAGGCCTGCAGATTCTGGGGCAGGAAGATCGCGACCACGTATTCCCGCATGACGTTGAAGACGGTGAGCAGCGTGGCCCAGGCGCTTCCCCCGTACCAGTCCCGGATCAGGCCGCGAGAAGCGATCTCGAGGACCACGAACCTGGCGAAGAGCCCGGTGAAGAGGAAGAAGGGGGCCGTCCAGGCGAGGGGCAGCAGGAGGCGCCGCTTCCAGCCGGCGGGCCTCGGCCGGAACAAGAGCCAGTCGTGGAGGAGCAGCGCGGCCGGCAGGGTGATCGCCATGTACTTGGAGGTGGAGGCGAGGACGTAGCAGGCGAAGGTCGCGGCGAACCACGGCCAGCCCGTGGCCGGGCCCCCCGCGCGGCGGAACCGGTTCCAGGCGAGCAGGCCGGCGAGGTAGAAGACGCCGGCCAGGAGGTCCTTCCGGCTCGACAGCCAGGCCACGGACTCGACGTGGAGGGGATGGACGGCGAAGAGAAGCGCCGAGGCCAGGGCGAGCAGGACGTTCTTGGAGAGCCGCCAGACCAGGAGGTAGAACAGCACGGAGACCAGGAGGTGGAGGGCCACGTTGGTCGCGTGGAAGCCGGCGGGGCGCAGGCCGAACAGGGCGTGGTCGAGCAGGTAGGAGAGGTCGCGGACGGGCAGGTACTCGCCGCCGAGCTCGTAGCGGATTTCGGGGTCCACCGTGGGATCGAGGATGGTGGAGACGTTCTCCCAGGAGGCCTCGCGGATCCACGGGTTGCCCGTGATGAGCCAGTTGTCGTCCCAGTTCGTGAAGTCGCCCGTCAGGGCGGAGGCGTAGGCGAGGAATCCGGCGAGAATCACCAGAAGCGCGGGAAGCCCGTGCCGGGTCAGGGGGTGGGACGTCTCCTCCATGATCTTCCTCGTCCTGTCGGGCGGGAGAACGGGGGCCAAAACAGAAGAATAGCACATCCCCGGTCGCTCTGCACAGGTGTTGTTGGGGGGCCGTTTCGCGCTGTCGACGATTTGGGGTTGCCGTGGCGCAGGGAAGGTATTTCGGATTCCAGCCGTCAGATTTCTGATGAGAGCCCTTTGTAGGGGCGGGGCTTGCCCCCGCCCAGACCGCAGGAACGTCTGCAGGTGTCGGAATGCGGCTTTGGACCGCGGGCTTCCAGCCCGCAGCACCGCGGCGATTTTTCTGTTTTCCGTTCGCGCCTATGGGTGACGAACCCCCAAGAAAGCCTCTGTGTCCTCTGTGTTCTCTCCGTCCTCTGTGTTGAAGACTTGCCCGCTGTGGTTGCGGCTTTGCTGCTCTATGGTCTTTCCATGAAGGGGATCTGCGAAAAGGAAGGGAGTGCCACGACTTGTCTGCAGCGCGAAATGCTCGCCCTTGGCCCCGACATTGCATTTCAGGGCGCGTTTGAGGCAACATGGTGCGTGTGGCAAGTGCGGGAGCGCGCTCGTGAACATCAACGACCCGGAAGCCCTGGACCGCATCGAGAAAGCCGTGGGCAAGGCCGAGACGGGGACCTCCGCCGAGCTCGTGGTGGTGGTGCACCCCCAGTCCGGCTCCTACCTCGACCGGGAGCTGCTCTTCGGGGTGGGCGTGGGCGTCGTGGCGCTGGCCTTTCTCGTCTTCTCCCCCTGGACCTTCCACGCGGCCCTGGCGCTGGCCGACTTCCTGATCGCTTTCACGGCGGGCACCTGGGTATGCAGCTGGTCGACGACGCTGAAGGGCCTGGTCGCGGGGCGCCGGCGCCGCGAGAAGAACGTGGACGCCGCCTCCCGCGTCGCCTACCTGGACGAGGGCGTGGGCGCGACGAAGGACCGCACCGGCGTGCTGATCTTCGTCTCCCTGTTCGAGCGGTCCTTCCGCATCCTCGCCGACTTCGGCGTCGAGGGCCGGGTGGGCGAGGCCCCCTGGAACCGGATCCTGCGCGAGGCGGGAACGCCCACGCCCGCGAAGACGGCCGAGACCGTGGTCTCGGTGATCGAGAAGGCGGGGGCGGTCCTCGCGGAGGCCCTGCCTCCCGGCGAGGAGAATCCGGACGAGATCCCGAACCGGCCGAGGGTCCTGCAATGAGAGGGGAGTCCTTGTGCGGTAGACCCTTGCTTTTTCGAGCCTGATCACGCTGATCGAAAACTGATCAACGCTGATCTTGGGGTGGAGGGAATGTAGAGAGGGAGGGATTCCAGATTTTCGATTGGAGATTTTGGCCTGGGGGCGGGGCGCGGGCGTCTCGCCCGCAGCCGCGGCATAAGAAGGTGGCTCGAAACACAAAGGCGCAAAGGCACGAAGACACGACGGCACGAAGGTTTGCAAGCATGAAGAGACGCGCCCAGGACCGTCGCTTTCCCGTGAACCGCACCGGCCCGTGGAGGCCGCTGGTCTTTCCGCTGGCCGCCGTGCTCGTTTTGCTTCTCGGGGGGGAAGCCCTCGCGCGGCTGGGGGGAGGCGAGTCGTTTGGCGGCGGCGGGGGCGGCGGCGGGGGTGGCGGCGGCGACGGCGGGGGCGAGCTCGTCTTCTACGTGCTGATGCTTCTCCTCAGGCTCTGCATCCACCACCCCTACATCGGCATCCCCCTCACGATCGCGGCGGTCGTGGGCTTCGTCCTCTACAAGAGGAAGACGGGCGGGAAGCGCGGGTTCGGCCGCTACGCGAGCGGGACCGGCGTCAAGCCCCGGCGCCGCGGCGCGCGCATCGACCGGCTGGCGCAGGACGACCCGAACTTCTCCCGCCCGCTCCTTCTGGACTTCGTGCAGCTTCTGTACGCGCGCGCCCAGCACGCGCGGGGGACGGGGGACGTCGATCCCGTCGCCCCCTACTTCACAAAGCAGGCGCTCGCGGCGCTTCGCGCCGAACACGAAGAGGAAGGTCTGACGGGCGTCGAGAACGTGATCATCGGCCGGTCGGATCTCGTCCAGGTCCAGGTCCGCCCGGGGCGGTCGAACGTCGTGCGGGTGGAGTTCGAGGTGAACCTGACGGAGCGGCGCGGGGAGGCCTCGCGGGATCTCTACGCGGTGGAGCGGTGGTCTTTCCAGCGGAAGGCGGGCGTACTTTCCAAGGGCCCCGAGGAGATGCGGACGCTTTCCTGCCCGGGGTGCGGAGCTTCCGTCGAGCTCACGCCCGGGGGATCTTGCGCGTACTGCGGCGCGCCGGGCGGGACCGGGGAGTTCCACTGGACGGTCTCGAGCCGGATGGTGATGCGAAAGTCCGCAAAGCCCCCGCCGGTGGTCGGCCGCTGGACCGGCGTGGAGGAGGGGACGCGCCTTCCCACGATCTTCCAGGAGGACTTCCACGCGGCGCGCAAGAAGTTCCGCGCGCGCCATCCGGACTTCTCGTGGGAACCTTTCGCGCGGCGGGTGGACGGCATGTTCCGCGCGCTGCAGGAGGCGTGGTCCACGCAGGCGTTCGAGAAGGCACGGCCGCACGAGTCGGATCCGCTGTTCAACGCGCACCGGTTCTGGATCGAGCGGTACCGGAAGGCGGGTCTGAAGAACCGGCTGGACGCGATCGAGGTGGAGCGGATCCAGCCCTGCAAGATCGAGACGGACGCCTTCTACGAGGCGATCACGGTGCGGCTCTTCGCGAAGATGATCGACTACACCGAGAACGCGTCCGGCGAGGTGGTGTCGGGATCGAAGAAGAAGAAGCGCAGCTTCTCGGAGTACTGGACGCTGATCCGGCGGATCGGGGCGAAGCGAACGGGCGAGGGGGCACAGGACCGTTGCCCGAGCTGCGGCGCGCCCGTGCAGGTGAACATGGCCGGCGACTGCGCGTACTGCGGGAGCAAGGTGACCACGGGCGACTTCGACTGGGTGCTCTCCTCCATCGAGCAGGACGAGACGTACCGGGGGTAGGATGGAATGGAAGATTTCAGGAATTGAGGGATTGGGGATTGGGGATTGGGGATTTTCACGTTGCGGTCATCCCCGATCCGCATTCCCTTGCTTCCTCCTTACCGCCCTGCTCGCCCTGGCGGCTTCCTGCGCGTCCGACCCGACGCCGCTGGGCAAGGAGAAGCAGGCGATCGTCGCGAAGTACATCCGGATGGTGGAGGAGGACTTCGCGGCCTACCGGCGCCGGGTCGACGATCTCGAGGCGAAGCGCCGCCGGCTGAAGGCGCAGCTGCAGGGCCTGGACGCCGGCCGCGCCTCCCCTTCCACGGACCGCGACGAGGAGGTGCGGCAGCTGATCGAGGGCCGGATCGACATCGAAGGGGAACTCCAGGCGCTGGAGCGCACGCGCGCGCGCATCGAGCGGATGGTCGAGACCGACCGGGAAGAGGACGAGGCGCTGGAAGCGGAATGGCGGGAGGTGGAGAAGAAGTACGAGAAGCTCCTCCAGGACTACGACGCGCTGACCGGTCTTCTGGACGAAGCAGCGGGCATCGGGAAACGGGAGGAGTGAGAGAGGCCGGCGGGACCAGGGGGCAAGGCTGGATTTCACCGGATAGAAATCCCAAATCCCAACGAGATGAGACGGGGGGGGGAGTCCCAACAAAGGTGGGATGGCAATCTCAAAAAGAGTGGGGAAAATCGAAAGATCAAGTTTTGATTTTCAAGGCATCGCGTCGCGCAGGGCGTCCCGAATCCGGAGGCCGTCCAGGGACGAGAAAAGCGATGAGCGGCGGGTCTCTTTTCAAAATGCCCCCCGGGCATCGGGTCTTCCCGGGGAACTCCCACCTTGGACCTTTGGCTTTCGACTGCTGAAATCTACAATCTACAACCCCCTTCGGTTATAAAACGCCATGCCCGTTGTTGCCCTCAAGACCTTCGGTTGCAAGGTCAACCGATGCGACACCGCCGCGATGGCCCTCGGACTTCGCGAGCGCGGCTTCGAGGCCGTCCCCGCCCCCCGCGAGAACGCCGACGCCTTCCTCGTCAACACCTGCGCCGTCACCGCCCGCGCCGTCCAGAAGACCGCCAAGCACCTGCGGGGCCTCCGGCGCGACCACCCCCGCGCCCCCATCGCCGTCTACGGTTGCGCCGTCTCCTACGCGGGCGCGTTCGCCGATGTCGAGAACGCAGCATTCTTCGAGCGGGGGGCGGAGGCGCAGGCGCTGGACTTCCTGCAGGAACGGCTTCTTGAAGATCCCGAATCCCAGATCCCCAAGCAGCCGTGCCGCCGCCAAAGCGGGAGGACTCTCACCGCCGAGAACGGGGAGGACGCAGAGGGGCATGGAAGAGGATTCCCTCGAAACACGCCGCGATTTCCGCGGTTGGATCCGAGCCCAATCGCTGCCGGCTCGCCGGGAGGCTCGCCCTCCAACGCCCCGGGTTCTTCTGTGTTCCAGGACTCCGGTTCCCCTTCCCCCCTTTCCTCCTCCCGCACACCCGGCCAGGATCCGCTGACGCTCGGCCGCACCCGCGCCTTTGTCAAGGTCGCCGACGGCTGCGACGGACGCTGCACCTTTTGCGTCGTCCCCCGCCTCCGGGGGCCCTTCCGCTCCCGGCCGCTCGAAGAGATCCTCGAAGAAACGCGGGCTCTCGCCGGCGCGGGACACCGCGAGATCGTCCCCGTCGCCGTCCACCTGGGCTGCTGGGGGGAAGACCTCGATCCCCCGCGCAAACCCGGGGAACTCGTCGAGAAGATCGCCTCGGTTCCCGGCGTGGAACGGGTCCGCCTCTCCTCCCTCGAGTCCGCGAAGCTGGGCGAGGACCTGCTGGACCTCGCCGGACACGAGGGCGTCGCGCCCCACTTCCACCTCCCGCTGCAGAGCGGCGACGCCTCCGTCCTGGAGAGGATGGGGCGGGGCTACACCCCGGAGGCGTTCCTCGACGCGGTGGACCGGATCCGGAAGCGGTTTCCGACCGTCGCCGTCACCACCGACGTGATCGCCGGCTTCCCGGGCGAGAGCGAGGATGCCTTCGGGAACACGCTGGCGCTCTGCCGGAAAGCCGCGTTCAGCCGCATCCACGCCTTCCCCTTCAGCGTCCGGCCGGGCACGCCAGCGGCCTCCTACCCGGACCTCCTCTCGAAACGGGAAATCCGCGCCCGCATGGACGCCCTGCTCTCGCTGGGCCGGGCGCTCGCCGAGCGCTTCCGCGCCGGGCGGATCGGCGCGACGGACCGCGTTCTGCTGGAGCGGCCGGTGAAGGACCGCCCGGGCTTCTTCGAGGGTCTGGACGGGGTCTACCAGCGGGTGATCGTGCCGGCCCTTGACGAGGAGGCCGGGCGGCTCGTGGACGTGCGCATCACGGGCGTGGAGGGGAACCGGTGCGTGGGGGAGAGGGTGTGAGGGGGCATTGGGCATTGGTCACTGGAAGGGGGATGGGAATTGAGGGATTCGGGGATTGTAGATTTCAGATGCCTCCCTCCTCAACGCCGTCGGTCCGTGCAAGGGAAATGCTGCGTGCGTAGAGTCGAACATGGGCGCCATGATGGTGCCCCGAATGACCGACGCCGGGCTGTCAGCCCGCCGTGTGCCACCGGCCAGCAACACCGGTCTCCCATGAGCGCTCATCGAACCCGCCGTGCG
>Ga0180434_10001642_pt1 | contig 31532 bp, 38 predicted proteins | sample SS_ome_7_FD_132453 | JGI IMG/M metagenome (GOLD analysis project Ga0180434, IMG submission 132453) | Hypersaline lake sediment archaeal communities from the Salton Sea, California, USA - SS_1_D_2 metaG | ecosystem: Environmental > Aquatic > Non-marine Saline and Alkaline > Hypersaline >... | reverse complement strand
TCCATACGGTTGTTCACATAAATATGCGCATTCCCGATTAACACCATATTGAGAAATGAAAAAATCAGTTATAATTTGTCTGGTGCTGCTGACACTTTCCGTGTCGGTTCAATCTGCCGAGATCAGGGTGTATGACGCGAACGATGATTTCGTTGGTGTTTTAATTGGCTCAACTTCAGAGTATAAAGGCGTTACGCCATCAATAAATGTTTTCGTGCCCAGCGTAAAAAAAATTATCTGGCTTTCAGCTTCTAATGAGTACTTAATGACAGATGGAGTAACTTTTTATTATACAACCCCAGACTGCACCGGACAGCCCTATGCCAAAGCCGCCGGCAGCGATCATTTACGTTACAGAATACTGAGTTGGTGCCCTGATGATAAAATCTATATGAGGGAATCAGACGGGTTTTCCGGTGAGACCAGACAGATAGTTGCTTCTAAATCTTTCCCTGATTGGCCTGAGAGCTGTGTTTGCAATACGACCACAGAGCCTCTAAATTTGGAGACCGTTCGTGTCATTGATGTTACTACATCCTTGCCCTTTTCATACCCCATGGCGATGCCATTGCGCTTTGAATACACACCCACAAATGTGATAACAGAAACAAAAACCGAAAAAAAAGTCGTTGTCGTACCATTATTGGATTGAGAAAGAGGGGTTGTTTTGACAGATGACTTCGAGGATGAAATTGTAGAGTCCCTGCTGAAATATAAAAAGCGACTACCTCCCGCACCCTTCTATCACAAAAGGCCGTTTCAGGTACTTGGACTCATGCTGGCCCTGGTGCTTGTTTCCGTGGCGGCCTTTGCTTCATATTCATTCGCCACAAAACCCAGGGGTAAAATCACCTTTCCCGTGGAAAGAACCCGCACGGCCAGGGACATCCGGATCGCCGGCTACACAAAAAACATCACCAGGGAAAGGCCCCATGTCTGGATCGTGGTCACCGTGGAAGAGCTGGGCCGCTGCTGGCCTAAAAGGGCCTGCGACAAACCGAACACCATGTTCGACCTGAACATCCACGAAGGCGGCCCCCTAGGACCCTACAAGGTGGCCCTCTACGCCGTGGACCGGGAATGCCACGACAAAATCAAGGAATGGTTCGACAAAGGCATCTTCGGAGGCCTGCCCCTGCTTCCGGAAGACTACAAACTGGATGAAGTGGAACTGGTGATGCAGGGGACATAAATGCTTTACCAACTAAAAGACGGCCGCTGGATCGTTCAGTGGCGGGATAAGACCAAAAAAAGCGGATATTCAAGGAAATATTTCGGCCGCGGCATTGAGGGAGAAAGGGCCGCGGTGGAATATGAGAAGTCCCTGGGGATCCGGGAATATACCAAAAGACCGGTGGAAACGAAATCCCCTACGTTTGGCGAACTGGTGGATGCCTATTGCCTGGCAAAACTGGCCCGGACTGAAAAATCGACACAGGACAACCTGAAATACAAGATCAACGGGGTATACCTGCCGGAATTCGACACGGTAAAAGCCAACAGCATGAACCCGGCCAGGATCGATCGTTTTGTGAAAAAACGCTTGAACGCCGGCAAAAAACGGACCACGATCCACAGGGAATTATCAGACATAAGGGCGATTCTAAACTGGGCGGCCGCCCCGGAACGTCAGCATATCCTGGTAAACCCGATGGCCGGATACAAATTGCCTGAACGCGACGACGCGATCATCTACCCGGCCACCGAAGAGGAAATCAATAAAATTCTGGATAAGGCTGCCGGCCATGTGCAAAGGGCGATTTTAACATCCTATTACAGCGGCCTTCGCCCCGGTATGGCCGAACTGACCTATCTGCAATGGAGCAGCATTGACTGGGACCGGAAGACGGTCACGATCACATCGGCCAAAAAAAGGGGTCCCAGGATCCGGGTCGTTCCGATCCACGAAGAGTTCTGGGAATGCCTTTGCCAGTGGTACGAAGAAGATATCGCCTGGAAAAATGAGTTTAAAGCCGAAAGCGTACCGGAATACATCGTTCATTATCGGGGACAACCCGTAAAAAGGATCATAAAAGCCTTTAATCGCGCCAAAACGGCCGCGGGGATCAAACGCCGGCTTCCGCCCTATGCTTTCCGGCATACCTTCGCCACCGCAATCCTGGAAGACGGTGGAGACCTCAAAACCCTAAGCCAGATGATAGGGCATTCCAGGACCGAAACAACCATGAAACATTACCAGCATATTTCAAAAGAATTATCCGAAAAAACCATCGGAAAACTGCCCGGCTTGAACAGAAACCTAGACAAATGACAAGTATGCTGATAGCCTTGACCCTCGATAAAACATGACGTAATTCAAACCGAAAAGGCCACTGATAACACAAAATGTATTACCAAGTATTATCGGTATTATAGTTAATAAAAACAAGCAACTAAAATCGCCTTTTGCCTTCGGGACGCTGGGGTCGGAGGTTCAAATCCTCTCTTCCCGACCAAATAATTTCAAGCACTTACGCCGATTTTTCAAAATCGGCGTTTTGCTTTTTTGGTATTGTATTACCAGGGGCATTTGATCATCTTCTTTAAAAGTGGTATGAATGAACTTCCTCATTTTATGAAAATATAGTCATCCTGCTTTTCAATTCTAAAGGGGGCTGATTCTCATATGGAACAGTTAGCGGGAACCTTTGGGGTCCTCGGCATAATATTTACCGTCTTCTGTGTCATTCTGGGCATATTGACCCTGTTTATTCCCTTTTTTATCTACCGAATTAGAAATGAAATGATCCTGGGGAACAAAAGGCTGGCGGTGGTCATCGATCTTTTGCAGCGGAACCTTGACTCTGAGAATGGTAAATCCGTGGATACTGTCGGGCCGGAACCTGTCAAAAAGAAAATCCGGATGGCGGAATGTTATAAGTGCAAGAATGAATTTCCTTCGGCTGACAAGAAAGTACACCTGAACGTCACCCTTTGTCCCGGGTGCTGGGAGAAAGTGCAGGCCCGTAAAAAACTGAAAGCGTCCCCGGAAACAACCACGTCTTGAGTTTGACCCGTCAGTCCTTCACATACCTGCCATACACGGCATAATCCGGCCGGGTGGCAAACCAGTTGTTCACGTCGTTCGGGGCCGGATGTTGCAGATCGTAATTTGAATCCAGCTTTTTCAGGTAGTCGGCGTAATCGGAACAGATCCGGGTCCAGGGAACCTGGATGCCGGTCTTTCCCAGGAGCTGGCCGAGGATGGCGATGAAATCGTACCGGGTTTTGTACTTCGGCTTGTCCAGATCGCGCTGAATGGCTTCTTTTAAAATCCCCTTGTCACTTGTGGTCCAGTGGGGATTGTGCCAGAATTTCAGCCTGTGGTGGTCCAGGTAGGCGGTTATTTTCTCTTCCCGGAAGAAGATTCCCTGGGAAGCCACCAGGCCGGGTTTGTGGGCCCACATGAAATGGTTGTAATGGCTGTTTTTCCGGATGTTGATGCCGGTAGAAATAAAGGAACGGTAATTGAAGGAAAGAACCGCCAGGGGAAAAACGTCTTCGGGCAGGCCCAGGATGTCGTCTTTTGAGAGCCATCTCGGCATGTCAAATCCTCCCTACAGCAATGCCTGTATGAATGGTATTCGGATGGACCTGGATGTGAAAATGCCGGCCTCCCCAGGACCCGTCCGGTTTTTTTACACGGTGATAGACGGCCACCAGCCTGGTCGGCCTGGCCGGATCGTATCGCCAGTGCATGTTGATCCAGGCGGCGACGTTTTCCGGGTCCGGGATCCCCGCGGACCGGATGTCCCGGCCCCTGCAGGGGATCGTTCCGTGAACGCCGGGATCCCCGGCACGGTACCCCGAGGTGAAGGTGATGTCCGGATACCGTTCCAGGATAAAGTCGATCACGTCCAGCAATATCGGATGTGACGGGACCTCGGTCAATTCCCTTAAAACGCTTTTATCCTTTACCCCGATCATAAAGCCGCCTAATCGTCGTACGCGAAGGGGTCGTCCCCCTGGGCGTAATCGTCCGTGAAGGTGAACTCCATCGTGGCGATGAAGAACGGAAAGAAATCGATGGTTTCGTAGGCGATTTCCACCGTGCTGATCATCAGGTCGCCCAGTTCCGCGCCCACGATGGCCGTTTCGACGTATTTCCGGAAGGTCTCTATGTTCTGGACCCCGGCCAGCTCGACGGCGTTGGTCTTCCCCGCCACCGTTCTCGTGTCGTCGTCGACGATCCCGCAGGTTGCGCCGATGACCAGGTCCTGGCTGTCCAGATCGTAGCCGGCGCGCTCGACCACCGGGTAGATATACACCAGCGGGTACTGGTCTTCGGCCGGGGGTTCGCGGGTGTCGAGCCCGACGTACACCTTGTGGTTCCGTGAATAATTCGCCGTGCACCAGGTCTGGGTGTCCGAATCGTCGTGTACGGCGTTCCGCAGGCTGATCAAAAGCGTGTTGGCGCCCGGGTCCTCGGGCAGGGACCCTTCCCCGTAATCGGGCCAGTAACGGTCCTGCCAGTAGTCCTCCGGCCAGTACCTTGACTGAAAGTACCCCGCTGTCAGCATTATGTTGCGTCCCTGGTCCCGACGGCCGTCCTGTTGCCATCCGTGTCAACCGTCGCCGATATCCGGTTTTTGGTGTCCTGGAGGTCCCTGAAACCGACGGTATCAGTGCCTCCGCCGAAACTTTCACCCGTCAGCACGCTCAACAGCAGTTTTATGGCTCCGGTAAGGTTGATCGAGGTGCCGTCATTGTCGACCTCCGTGCCCGTGAAAATATCCGCTATCGAGATATTGTTCAGCGCGGCAATCAAGGCCTGCAGGGCCTCTCCCGAATCGGTCTGGGCGCTGAAATCGCCGGCGCCGGATCCGCCGTCCGCGTTGATCGCCGTCAGTTCCGTTGCATTGTCCGTTTCAATGGCAGAGTCAGACCGTAACGCTAACTGAAAGTATTTAAGCATCTTCGACAGGATGGCCGCCAGCTGTGTGCTGTTTGAATCCATTTCCGCCCGGTTCTGCGCGGCGGTTGGTATAGCGTCGATCAGGGTTTTCAGGGCCGAGTTCCCATAGGTCCCGCTCGAGACGATATCCCTGATGGTGTCGAGCAGGCTCGCCCCGTCCTCCTCCAGCTCCGCCTGGATCTCGGAAGCGGTGGGAATAGCATCAATTAAAGTTTTTAGGGCAGATAATCCATAAGTGACATTCTCAAGATAGTCACGAACGGAATCAAGGACACTCGATCCATTCTCTTCCAATTCGGTCTGGATCTGAGCAGCTGTGGGAAGCGCATCGATCAAGGTTTGAAGCGCACTCAATCCATATGTTCCGTTTTCAACAGCATCCCTGATTGTATCCAATACGCTTGCCCCGTTTTCCTCCATTTCGGCCTGGATCTCGGAAGCGGTCGGAACGGCATCGATCAGGGTTTTCAGGGCCGAATTCCCATAGGTCCCGCTCGAGACGATGTCCCTGATGGTATCGAGCAGACTCGCCCCGTCCTCCTCCAGCTCCGCCTGGATCTCGGCCACCGTGGGAGGCGTGGTCGTATTCGCGCCATCGGTTCCCCTCATGTCGGTATTTTCCGTTGTCGTATCAACGGTCTTGACCCCCTCGACCTTGTTGGTCGCCGGGTCATAGCCGGCGTCAGCGAAATCCTTCAAGTCGGTTGCCGACTGTGCCTCCCCGCCCATCATCGTCAGGTTGGAATCCATCTCGCCAGTAGACTGAACATCGGCTGTCCGACCTGCCACCGTAGGCTGTAGCGGCATCGGCCCCATGATCGCAATGTTGTCACCCTGCGCCGCCGTAAATGTTGTGCCGGCCGCCAAAGTCACCGTCTTTGTCGCTCCGGTATAGTCGCTGATCACGGCATACCCCATCTGTACGGCACTCGCTATATCGTGAATGATTATCCACATATTGTTTAAGGCATCGTCCTCCGCGGGTCCCGCCGTTAAAGTAAAGCTGGTTTGAGAAGCCAGCGTCGCAATCGTGGTGTTGAGGATAGCGGTCGGATACCCGATCCTGAATGTAACGGGAATGAAGTTGATTGTCGCAGTATCAAGGGTTATGCTGGCAATTACGACCGTGTACTGCGCACCTGAGACATAAAACCCCGCATCGGAGTTGTCAGACAGATCGATGGAAGCCCCGTGAATGCCTGTTGTTCCATCAAAATCTATTCCATCAGTATCAAGCAGGGTATAGCCACTATCGCTTGATCTCTGAGTCGTACCGCCGTTTTTATATATCTCGATGTCCGTCACCGCCAGCCCGGTGATCGTCATCGACGCGCTGGGATCATCGGATGAAAACGTATGAAAAGGAACAACTATCGTTGATCCCGGTGTCACTACCCCTAAGTCGCGTATCATCTATATTGGCCCTCCTAATGGCCCTGCCAGTGGACCGTAAATGGTTCCAGTCGGGGCGTTTCCGCCCGCCGGGGCTTGATATTCAATCGGCCCCACGTCCCAGGTGCTTCTTGAATTACCAGCTGCATCCGGCGATCCTGTTCCATCACCCAAGGGATCGTCATCCCCAGCGTTATATAAAGCGGAACTCGTGTTTGTTGGAGTAAAATCACCATTAGGCCCATCCGTCACCAGTGCCGCATAATTGCTTGCGGTCTGGCCCACAATGCTGACCCTGTTAGTTTCGCCAGCCTCAGCATCGTCATGGGCGCAGTAATCTATTGTGTTGAACGTGCCGTTGAAATCTACGCCTGTACCCCAGTTGATAACTACCGAGTTGTAAGCATTGATCGTACCGGAAGCGCCAAACAAGCCAGTACCGACCCCGTCACCGTAAAAACCGCAGTTCACAATGTCTATACTACCACCAATATACATTGCGTACTGGTGCGTTCCAAACAGCACAATATTCGACCACGCTCCGGGCGCGTAGACCATTGCCCCACGATTCCATGCAGCTCCCGTATTCACACCCCACAACACAAGATTAGATGCGTTAAACTCGGATGCAGCACCAACATAAAGACCCCGACTGTTGGTTGTGGTTGAAGTCATCTTGAATTGCAGACCGTCAAAGTTGATATAGTCCTCATCTGTTCGTATCGGAAAACCCTCGTTCGTTAAGTCAAAATAATGAGCACCACTGTCCCATTTCCCGCCATGCCTGCCGTCACCGCTGGCTGAAAAGGTCAAAACCTTGTCGCTTGCCGTGGTTGTCCCGATAATATAAATATCATCAGTTTCACTCCAGCTACCCTCGTCTGTGTTCCCTGTAAGATTGCCGGTCAAGGGATCTGCAATATTGCTCTCGAACTCGAAGAAAGTGTTTGCGTCAGAATGACCATTCGGCCCCACATCAACATTGCCAGAAGCAAAAGAGCCAGACTTGTCATAAGGATGCAGTGTTGTTCTCTGATCCCTTGGTATTAACAGGTCCAAATAACTTTTATTGACTGTAATGGGATCGACCAGCAGGTCGTGGTTAAAACAGTCTTTTATCTGTGCGTCAGAAAGCAACTTGGTAAGATCGACAATGTGGCTAGCCCTTGCAACCAAGGGATATTTTGTCACGGTCTCAAGTTTTTGATAGTCATATTCCTGTTTTTCTTCCCATATGTTATGCTTTACAAGACCCTTGGGAACATCACCAGCGACCTTCAAGACAACACCCATCTTTTTTGCGCCACCGTGCCTATTCTTTGTATAATAGCCATCAGGCATGATAGGCAATACATCAAAAGCTGTGACATCCTTCATATACAAAGGGTCTTTTGTGTCTCGATGTCGTGTCAATGTTTTGACTAATATTTCCAAACTATCTCATCCTCTGGTGTTTGCGGGTTTAAATGGCCGGCCCTCACTTTGCCGGAGACACCGGCGGGTAGTCGTCGACCGCCTGTTCCTTCAGTTTGTGATCCTCAAATCGCTATCGCTTGAATATATATTCCGCCCTTTGTGCGCGATACGTCCAATACGCGAAACTGATCGCTTTCCATTGTCACAAGGCCCGCGAAAAGATCCGCAAGGTATGTACTTGCGTCGGCCCCCGGCACGGTCAGGGCCTCGGCGAATTCGATCACATCGCCCCTTTCAATGTCGGTCAGGTAATACCCCCCGGAAAACTCGACAATCAGGCGCGGGTTCGCCAGTTCGTCTTTCCGCCAGGTGGCGACCGCCGTCGCGTGTCCGCTGGTCGTGATATACGGCAACGAAAGCGCGTCGCTTTCCAGGGTTCCGTATTTCGTGACGCTCCCAGAGTCAGTGATCGGTCCGACCACCGCGCGGTCGGCGGTTTCTTCCGCCGAGTACGAAACCGTGTCGCCATACCCCGACCACTCTCTTGCATAGCGCGCGGTAAAAGTGTTCAATATGGCAATTCTGTCGGTGTATTTGATCCAGGCCTGATTGAGGTCGATAAAACTCGCCTCAACGGTTTTGTCTGTGGACGGTGCGGCCTCGACAAACATCAGATGGTGAACGCCGGCCTCCCAGAATTCGATCGATTTTGCCTGAAACGCGATGCGGTTGATCAGCTCTCGAAAATTCGGCCTTTGCAGCACGACCACGGCCAGGGCGTAGGATCCCGACGCGTATTCCGTGCCGCTGTCGGTGTAGCTTCCGGCAAGGTCCAGGTTGCCGGCGGCAAGCCCGGCTATGGCCACAAGCATATGATGCAATATATGGTCCGGTCGTTCGATCAATGCGTTCGCACTTCCGGTATAGGTTCCGCCCGCCGTGTCCTGGTATCCGTCCACGTCAGCGGATACGCTTGACCCGATCACGGTTTCAGCCGTGGAATTGCCGCCCCCGCCTACGCTTCCGGTCAATGCAACCCCGGTCGCGGCGCTTGAATCCGCACTATATGAAACCTCTATCCATATATTATAAATGCACACCCGGTTTTCGTTATTGTCGTCATTGCAATCAATATAAAAATATCCGTTACTGATATCTGACCAAGAATACCCGCTAAGGCTAGACCATGAACCGACTTTTCCGGTTATTGTTCCTGTCGTTGAACCGGTTGTTCCTGTGGCTAATGTAGTTCCGCCGCTTGTTTTAAAGTAAAGGCTCAATGGCGTGTCATAAGTATCCGGCACTTTGTAAAAACAACCAAGGCGTATTTGGTACAGAGCGCCTTGCTCCTGCTTCGTAGTCATAAACTCATATCTTGCAGTTTCGTCGGCTTCGTTGAAACACACGCTGGCCCCTGCGGTTACATTGTTTCCGCAAACGTCTTCCATGTCGCCCGCCGGGTCGCCGGTATGAGAAACATAGGTTTCAGCATAATATACAGCGTAGAAGTACCCTGAAGTGTGGGTATGATCCCCGGTATCAACATCAAGATCGCCATTAGTGACAGTAACATTTACCTGTTTTTCAAACAGCGGCAACGCGTCAAAATTAATTATCGCCATGCCGTCGTAGAGCCCGGACGGATCATTATCACCCGTTTGCCCGGTGTACGCGGTATAGTCGCCTGAATCCACCAGGACATTGTCGACATAAACCGCGTCAATGGCCTTGACCGGGTGATCGGCCACGCAATAATAATATTGCGTCTGTATTTCCGCGCAATGCGCCCCCGCGTCATGATCTGCCGCGTCTGTCGAACCGTATCCCCTGGCGCCGGCAGCGGCAAGTGTCAAGGTATTTCCCGACCGGCTCGCGATCGATATTTGTTCCGCATCAACCTGCAGTATGAATGCACCCGTCGGAAATGCTGATCCGTCGCTTATATCCAGGGTTCCGCTGTTCCCCGGCGACGAATCCGTCATGTCCTCGGCAATGGTTGTCTTGCCCCCGGCGTCAATGGCGATTGCCGGCACCTTCTTTGCCTGACCCCATACCTTGGGTATCATTTTGCCCAAGTCGTCCGGATCCGCCCCACTGTAATCGTCAGAATTGCATATTGTTATCGGAAACTTGTTTGCGAGGTCCAGCTCAAACGACGAACATACCAGCGTCAATTGATCCGCCGCTATTCCGCGTATGTTTTCGATCTGCCCCTTGAAAATGTCGATCTCGGCGGATGCGCCGATGAAGAGGTCGGATATGGTAATCGTTGTATAATGCGGATCATACGTTGCAAACAATGTCGCAAACCGGGCAGCGCCACCGATCGGCGTGTTGTTGTCAATCGTGATTTCCGCACTTCCCGGCGTGGTCGCGTATGTTATCGGGTCAATCTTGCCGGTTTCAACCGTTGACCAATCCAACACAATTGGTTCCCATACCTGGGAATCAAACGTGCAAAGATCGTCGGTTCCGAAAACCCGGTCGCACAAGTAAAGGGTCAAGCCGGAAAACTCGATTTTGCAAAGCCTGACAACGTTCACATGGGGATTGTCGGAGGCGGTCGTATTGTATGCGGATAATGATTTCATTATAATTCTTCAATGACCGAAAATTCAACATGTGTGTGTGTCGGATTATCGAATATTTCCGTCGGCGGCTCCTGAAAACGGCACATATAATAATTGCCGTCATGGTCTTTTATGTAAAACGGCAAGCTGTAATCTTCCAATAAATCGACGGCTGCGCGCCATGTCGCCAAATCCGCCGCGCTTAAAAACATTTCATAGTTTCTAACGCGTCTTTTCGCGCCGAATTTTGTTGATCGTTCAAGACCCCCGACGGATCGATTCCATTGCACGTTTGCAAGAAAACTTGCTTCCGGCGCCGGGTCTGACCGTACGTTAAACGTAGCGCCCTCTGACATGTAGATTTCAGAACACATCGGATCTGTCGTTGATAGCCAAAAACGCCAGTATCGATGTGTTGCGGGGCTTGACTCTTCGACTATAATCTGATCGTTTCCGCTCTGTGGCATAATCGCTTCTGAATTCGTCCACACGGAGTCATTGTCAGAGAATTGCCAATATAAGTTTTTTGCATCGAAATTGTGTTTTTCGATCGCCAAAAAATCGACGTCGTGTATATTTGCCGCGCCCTGGTCAACGTGAATCACATAAGTAGTCGCGCCGGTGTCTTTCCAAAACAGCGATATTGACCGATCATAAAGTCGTTCTTTGGCGTACCCCGTATCCGGCGTTCCTGTAACCGTCACGGTTCCGGTTTCGAGTATATTTCGTGCAAATATTGTTATCGACGCCATTTATTTCCCCACTGATCTTTTATAGTTTTCAAATTCGTTCCAAGCGCGGGCGATGCTGGCACGGTCGCCGGTCATTATTTGCGGCGCGATTGTCACGTTGTAAACATTGCCGGATTTCCCCCGGCGTTCAGCCCTGCTTTCCCCCGGCGACTTCACTATCTCTCCCTTGTGGCCCATGAACAGGCCGGTCCGCGGCAGGCCGCGCAGCCCGGTACCGGTGGCATAGGATTTCTTCGGTTCGGTGGCGAAAGCATCGGTACGCTCGCCGGTCAAGGGCGCTTGGTCCCGCGTAAAATCAAACAGTGCTTGGCCCGACTCCCACCGCCCGTATAGCCCCCCCGCCACTTGTGCCGTTTTAGCTGCAAGCTGTCCGGCGCCTGTAGCCAACCATTTTAAAAATTTTATCAACGGCCCGATGTCGTTCATTAATTTTTTTATTGTTGAACCCAGACCGCTTATTTTGCTCGTCAGCGGTGAAATCCCGTCAGTAATTTTTTTGATAAAGCCCCCGACCAGATCAAAGACATTGCCTCCTTTTTCCAAGACTGCTTTTACTTCCGCCCAGGTGTCGACCAGGTCCCAAAACTTGTTATTAACGACGGTGAGCGCATCAACCAGGTAGTCGCTTATGGATCGCGCCAGGGAATCAAACCCGCCCGTGTCTTTGAACTTGTCGATCATGTTCAATATCAATTGCAACCGGTCTTTTAAAAAATCCATAAGCCCGGCATCCATTACCGCCTTGCGAAATATCTCCCACTTGTCTGCGAGCATGGAGGTTAAACCTTTCCATGTTTTAGCCAAGTCTTCGGTCACCCCTTTGAATTTGCTCCCGCTGGCATCCCATGCCTCGAACATCATCTTGCGGGTTTCTTCCGCCGTGTAGCTTACACCGGCTTTGAAACCCATCATGGCCAGGATACCTCGTTCGCGAAACATGTCAGCGCTTGCGGCCCCCGCCGAATACATCCTGATCACCTGCCCGGTGGTTTCCTGTATGCCCATGCCGGACACCGCGGCCAGGTCCGCAATCATCGGCATCCATTTGTTGATCTCTTCGACCCCGCCCCGCATAACACCGGCAAGCTGTGTCGCGGCGCCCATGATTTCCCTGTATTCAAAAGGCACACTTCCGGCAAATTTCGCCATGTCTTCAAAAAGCTGGTTTCCCGCATTCACAGACCCAAGGAGGGTGTTCAATCGCACCTGGTATCCTTCCGCCGTGCTGGCCGCATCGATGAAGGACTGGGACAGGTTTTTCAGCCCGTATCCGGCGAGGGCGCCGGCCATAAGGCCTTTCAGGCTCGTAAGCTGCTTGATTACCCCGCCGAAAACGCTGCCGATCCCCCTGCCCAGGGATTGGAAGCGGGACTTGAGGGTGCTTGTAAACGAACCCATGGACGACAGGCGTGTCTTCAGACGATCGATGGAACTCACCGCCGTGGAACTGAACTGTTTGACGACTATCGACCCCTTGTCGTCAACCTCAAGATTGATCCGCATTTGTGCGGGCATTTTCTTCCTCCCTTTCCGATATCTCCCGGATCGACTCGATCAACGCGACCGCCTTTTGAATCGCTTCACGCCTCCGCCAGCCGGTCCCTGTTTCCGCGCTGTCTACGGCCATTTCAAGCGCCCGAACATTGACGCCGCCAAGACCGTCAAACAAAATCGGCAACACCGAAACGACGGCTTCGACGATCCATTCGTTCTCGGGCATCAAAGGCGGCGTTTCGCACCCTTCACACTTCGGTATTGTACCGAACTCCTTTTGGCCTCTTTTGCAGACTTCGCAGGGATCGGCTGTCAGGCCGAGTCTACCCCCCGCGAAGTCCCGGAGTTTTTTATTTCTTCCTCCATCTTTCCGGCCCTGAAATTCTGCAGCTCCGTCACCGTATCGAACACGAAGGTGTCAAAATCGTATAAATTGGTCAACAGCGCGACCTTGTTCGCCTCGGTGCAGGGAACCTTGGTTTCCGGGTCCTGGTCCCCGATGTCCATGTGGATCAGCTCCGCCAGTTGACCCAGGGTGATCCGCCAGTCGTTGATCAGGCGGGAGATGTTTTTCAAAACAAGTGATTCGTTCAGTTGTTCCAACGGCTGGTGCTTCCGGTAGATCGTGATTTTGCTCCGGTTGACCAACCCGTCAATTGTCACCCGGTCGGCATAGATCAACTCTATTTCGAGGCCCTTGAACTCGACCCATACCAACAGGTCCTGCCCCGGTTTCTTGATAAGCTCGTTCAGATCCATGGCTGTTGATGTCCTCTCTTTTTATTGTTACGCGTCCGCATTGAAGGAGGGGATCCCCGACACTTTAAAACTGATCGGTTCCCTGACGACTTCGCCGATGGGCGCGTTGATGTTGAGGTTCGTGAAATTCACCCAGCAATTGAAATGGTCCCCGGTCTGGTCCTGGTCCGGGTCGTAGTTGAACAGCTGGAGGAAGAAATAATCCTGGGACCCGTCCGCGTGGGCCTTCAGATCCTCGAAAAAGGAATCGCAGCCGATGAAAAAAGCGTTGGCCGAACCCCGGGCCCTGGCGATCCCGGCGAGCTGGTCTTCCCATCTGTCCCCCATGGCCGTGATGTCCGAAAAATCCACTTCCGCCTCGAAACTCCAGTCCAACAGGTATCCGACCTTCTCGAGCCCGGATTCCACAACATAGCCGTTGTTCCCGGACACGGTGACCGCGGCCACGTTGCCGCTGAAATACCCCTTGGCCTGGCTGAAATCGGTCCGCAGCAGGGTTTCCCCGCCGGAATCCGTCCAGGTGGGCGGAGCGTTCGGGTTGATGATCCTTTTCGACGTGTCGGTGATCTGGGCCTCATCGCTCGACTCGGTGCAGGCCTCCGTGTCCAGGTTCCCGATGGCCCAGCTGTCGCCGGAGCTGTGCCCCGTCGTCGCGCCGAAGGTGACCGTCTGTGAGTCGGACAGGGTCTGGGCGGCCCCGGTGATACTGACATCGGTGGTCCAGGCCCCGCCGTCCTTTCGCCACTGGAAGGTGTCCGGACTTCCCTCGCCGTCGATTTCCACTTCGAAATACGCGGAAGACCCCCCGCCGGAATAACCGGTCCCCCAGGTGAGATCGTTCAGCCCGTTCCCCTTGAAATTGTTCGGCCGCAGGCGGTAGATGGCCCCGTGGAGCCCGTGGGTAGGCGTGGTTGGTGATGGCATGCCTCAATCCCCCCTTTTTATGCCGAGGCGGTCAGCGTGAGCGCCCCGGACCCCTTGAACGGAACGTTATAGGTGACCTTCCCGCCCTTGTTCGCCGCGATACTCGCGCCCAAAAGATGAATGTCCCCGGTGAACGCGTTCGTTGTCGAATCCAGGTTGAACTGGACGTCGGTCAGTTTGGTGCCCGGTGTGGCGGTGATCACGTTGTCCATGAGGGCCTTCTGCTCCGTGTTGCCCGCGACGAACTTGAAGCTCATGGACCCCCGCCAGCGGGCGATCCCGGCGATCTGGTCCTCCCAGCTGTCCCCCTGGCTGGTGATGTCGTCAAAATCGACTTCCGCCTCGATTTCCCAGCCGTCCGAATACCCGATCAGGACCGTGTTTTTCTCGATCCTGGCGGTTTTGCCGTGAAAGGGCGTGGTGTTGTAGGCCATGGTTAAATCCCCCTTTTCCTGTGTGTGCTATTGTGTTTTTATTACTCGAACGGATCGTCCCCCTGGGCGTATTCGTTCGTGAACGTGAACTCCATCGTGGCCAGGAAGAACGGAAAGAAATCGAGGGTCTCGAACGCGATCTCCACCGAACCCGCCGTAAGATCCCCCAGCTCCGCGCCCAGGATGGCCGCGTCGACATACTTCCGGAAAGTCCTCAGGTGCTGGACCCCGGCCAGCTCGACGAGGTTGGTCTTCCCGGACACCGCCCGCGTGTCTTCATCGGCCAGCCCGCAGGCGGCGCCGATGACATGATCCTGGGTCCCCAGGCCGTAGCCGCCGCGCTTGGCCACCGGGTAGAGATAGACCAGCGGATACTGGTCTTCGGCCGGAGGTCGGCGCGTGTCGACGCCCACATACACCTTGTGGTTCCTGGAATAATTCGACGCGCACCAGGACTGGAGGTCCGAGTCGTCGTGAACGGCGTTCCGGAGGCTGGCAAGGAGCGTGTTCATGTTCATATCCGTTCCCCCCGCAGTTTCTTTTCGAAATTGGACTTGACGTTCCGCTCCGCCTCGCCCCGGTGGGCGGCCCAGAAGGGATCGATGATGGGCCTGGCCGGCGTCCTGAAGGTGGTGGTCCCTTTTTTTAGAAAAAAGAACTTGGCCGCCTTCAGCCTCCGGCCCGTTTTTCCGACCAGCTTGCTGCCGCGGCGGGCGTAATATCTCCGCTGTGCCTCCGTGACCGTTCTGACAAAGCCTTCCTGGTGCAGCCTGGCGAGCCGTTTCCAGGATTTGGACAGCTTTTCCCCCTTCGCTGGATCGATGAACCCGAACGCGAAAACGAACTTTCGATACAATGAATACGCGTTGTACCGGATCGCCCTGTGCATGGATTCGGCGCCCCTGGACCGTGTCAGGGCTTTGCGCGCCGGTCTTACGCTTTTGTCGTATTTTCCCATGGTGCGCCGGGCCATCTCGGTGAGGGGGTCGAAAGCCCTCCCCCCCGGGGCCCCGGCCTTCAGCTCCTTTTCGAGGAGTTTCTTCAGACGGAAACCCTCCACCTTCAGGGCCGTGTCCGTGGCCTTCCGCATCCCGGTAACCCCTTTTTCGATCCCGGCGCGGAACTGCCTCGGGTTGTTGAACAGAAAACGGGCTTCTATCATAGGATCGGTCGCTCCTGACGGGAGCATTCGCACTCCCATTCACCCCCCAGATCGGAAACTTCCCTCGCTTCCCGGACCCCGTCATCGACGATGGTCCAGGTCTGGGAGGTCCCCGCGCCGTCATTCAAAACAAAGGTGTCCCGGTACCCGGGCCGGGCCGAGACCTCGGACTGCCGGACGGAAATCAGGGTCTTGTGCCTGACCACCCGTCCGTCCGCGTCGAGTTCCGGTTCCTCGGAGACCACCGCCGTCACGCTCGCCGGGCTCCCCCCGTCGGGCGTGTAGACGGCCGAAACCCCGAAAAAGCTATAATCCTGGTCGTTGACGGCCATGGCAAACTATTTGTTCCAGTGCTCGATGAGGACGTATTCCGCCGTGATCGTGTCCGAGGCGTTCCCGGAAACGATCTGGCATTTGACCGTCGTCGCGCCGCCGTCGTTGAAATCGGTCGTGTCCGTGGCGTAATCCACGTACACGGCTTCCTGGTCCATGGTCAAAACACCCATGGCGTCCTGGTTCGCGGTGTCGGTGTGCTCGTGCAATATGAACTCCGCTTTCCAGTCCCCCACATCGGCCGAAGCCGTGGCGAGGGTGACGATCGCCGCGTCGTCGATATACAGGATCACGTTCTTGATCGCGTTCGCGCCGGTGCAGGTCCCGTAGATGGTGATTTTCAGGGTTTTCCCCGCGGTGAACCACCCGTCCGCGAGGGACAGGCTCGATCCGGTCACGTCGGCCGTGTCATTCGCCACGCTCGTCTGGGTGCTGCCCTGGGCAATGACCAGTGGAATCCCCCCCGTGTAGTCGGGCAGGGTGATGGTCCGGTCCGCCGTGGGGTCCGCGGGCGTGACGCTCGTTTCATACGCGTCGGCGGTGGCGCCTTCGAATTGGAGCTTGTTCGATATTCCCCATATAGAATTGGCGGCGTCCGGCGCGTTGGTCGTCAAGGTGGAAACGAAAGGCGCCACGTTCGCGGTCAGGGTGGGAAACCCGATGTAATAACCCGTTTTCGCGCCGCTCGTGTATCCGTACCAGTAGGGCGTGGAAACACCGTAGGGCCTTTCCGAAACCGCGCCGGCCCAGACCAGGCCGATCGCCGCCATCGAAACGAGTATGGCGATCAGGCCGAAAGATTTCATGCACTGACGAAATTTTTTCATGATGCGTTATCCTCCTGTTATGGCTTTGATGATGGCGAAACCGATCAGACCGACGAACATCACCACACCACCGCCCACGGTCGAGTAAAACATCATTTGCCGGGGCGACGGCAGGTCCCTGAATTTTACGTCGTGGACGGCGACCCGGGCCACGAGGCCGCAGTTTCCGTTGCCGTCCAGTATTTTAAAAATCTTTTTCGTCGTTTCCTTGATTTCCTTCATGTCCCTGACGGAGGTGTTGACATGCTCCTCCAACACACCGAAGTCCCGTTCATGAACACAGAAATGACCTGTTTCCGCCACCGATTTATCTCCTCCGTCGGAATGATGAATGGATTATCCCCGGTTCATCCCGGCCGATTATTCATCGATGGGAAAGGTGCTCCCGGAAAGGTTCTGGATCACGTTGACGTAATCCGTCGCCCCCACCTCGCAGTCCCACGCCACCCGCGCCTGGAAGGCGATCTGACTCTGCAGGTAAGCCTGGGTGTCCTGGCCCAGGGTCACGTACTCGAACCTGAGCTTCCACTTGCGCTTGAACTGTCGGCGGAACGCCCCGTAATACCAGGCCGAGGCCGAAAGATCGTCGAGCTTCGGGCTTGAGAAAACCCGCTCGACCGGGATGTTGAATTTCCCCCTGGGTCCCCACATGGAAAGCTCGTTCTCCACGCCCGGGACGTACTCGGACGAGAGGGTCTTCAGCACGTTGGAAAGGATCGCGTCCGGGCAGAGGATGCCGATCTCCGATCTCGGGACCGTGATCCTTGTTCCCCGGTTGTTTTTCATGGTGGCGAGCCGTGTGCGGGCCGCGTCCAGGTCCGATTCATCGACAAAGGCGTTGCTCTCGACACAGTTGCCCGAGGGCGCCCGGGTTCCCGGGGTGTTCGCGGTGGCCGAATACAGGGCCGTCCCGGTGCCGTCCGGCCGATAGGCGTAGGGCTCCGCCCCGGAGGCCGCGGACCCGTTGTAGTCGGTGACCCTTTTCAGGGTCAGCTCCTCGACGTAGTCGGAAGCGATCTCGCCCAGGGCGTTGACGCGGGCCGTAATGTTCGGGGCCTCGTTTTCCTGGATCATCTCGGCGGAAATCTTGAGGATCCGGCCGTTTTTCCGGTGGCGGATCTCCACGCTTTCCTCCGTGGAGCCGATCTCGGGAAAATCTTCCGTCTCCTTGACCTCGTCCACGTTCTTGTCCAGGGAATGGATCGCGGCCACCGTGGTCACCTTCTTGTTGTCCTCTATTTCCTCCACCAGGTGCTGCCCGATGGTGTCAACGGACTCGTAGGCGGCATTGATCGCGGCCACGATGGTGTTCCCGGCCAGCACCGGAAACGCCGAGGCCGTGACCGCCCGCTGCGCGCCCCCCACTTCGATATTGATCGGCACCGACACGTCCGCCAGGGCGGCGTACAGTCCCGGCCAGTTCGAGATGCGGCCCAGTGTGATCGCGCCTTCCTCGATCAGCCGTTCCGCCTTTCCGATGAACCCCGTGGGATCGTTCTGTGCCAGGGCGCGGAGGGAATAAATGTCCATCCCCGCTTTCAGGCTGATCCCGGTGTGAAATCTCTTTTTTTCCATTTTTCCGACTCCCCCTTTTTTGATTGATGGAATGATAAAAATCATACCGTTGCTTTAATTGGCTCGATTAGCCCTCGACGGTGATGTCGCCGTCCGCACCGGAGATCGAGTTGATCGCCAGCCAGTCGGTGCCGTCCCAGACAAACTCGGCAAAATCGCCGATGTCGGTCATGGACACGTATTTTCCCGCCGCCTGGGCGGCGCCCTTGATGTACACCGAGGCCGTGTCCGGTTTCGGATCGAAAACGAAGGCCTGGTCCGCCATGACCGCCAGCTTGAAGGAATACCCGATGGGCACCACGCCGCTCGGCGCCGTAATCGTCACCGACCCGGAGGCGCCCTTGTTCGTCACGATCGCCCCGCAGTCTTCCAGGGTGAGGGTGTACGCCGCCGTGGCGGCGATGACCTTCTTCGTGTTTTTCTGGAGCACGTTTTTCATCCAGTAGGAAAACTCCGGAAGGAACGAGACCTGGACATTGGAAATGGAGCGAATCGTGGTCCCCGTCTGGGGATAATTGTCGAAACCGACCACCACGCCCACGCCGTTTCCGTCAACGTCCAGGGTCAGCGCCTGGGAGGTGCTGACCTCCACCGCCTGGCCCAGCGCGGCGGACGCCGCGGCCGAAAGCGCGAACTCCCAGACGTCGTCCGGGCGCAGGGCGAAAAAGTTCATGTAGCGCGCCGAATCCGCCGCTTTCTGCTCCTCGGCGGCGATGGCCAGAGAATAAACATGGTCGCCGGCCGCGTCCGCCGGCACCCAGTTGGAAGCCGTTTCGTTGTAGACGCACAGCTCGCCCATTTTGATCGCCTGGGTCGATCCGGCCTGAACCAGCCCGGGGAACTGCAGCGGTTTTTCCGCCCCCCCGAGGTTCTTCACAAAAGGATATTTGTTTGTTGCCATTTTCCTGCTCCCCCTTTTTTAAAATGATGATTGTATCATCGTTGATTGATGTTTAAAGCGTTCCCCGCGGGGATTCTCCGCTAATTGAACGCGGGCAGCATCGCCGGCGAACTGATCATCCGGGCAAAATCATCGTCCGGCATCTCGGCCGCATTTCTGTATTTCACCTGAAAACCGTTCCCGCGGTTCCCGTCGTCCGGGTTCCCGCCGTCTCCCTTGTCGCTTGCGTCGCCCGGTTTCGCTCCGCCGTCGGCCTGGTGCATTTCGTCGCCGATGAACCGGAGAATTTCGGGCTCCGTTTTCCCGTCCATGATCTGGTCGGCCACCTTGGACTTGCATTCCACCGAAACCGCGCCGGCTCGGCCCAGCAGGTCCTTTGACTGGTCCACGGTCACCGTCATTTTCGGCCGCTGGCCCTCCTGGATGGCCCCGAGCACATCCTGGATGATGCCGCCCCGGAACCCTTCTAGCATTTTTCTGATTTCTTCCTCGGTCATTTCCTGCCCCCCTTTGTTGAGTGTTTCGGACCGCTCGATCTCGATCCCTTCTAAATTTTCGGAACGCCCCACCCCGACGGACGCGTCCGCCGGTATAGGCGTCAAACTGATTTCAAACGGCGTCCAGCGCGTGGCGATGAAAGCGGGGCCCCTGAACTTCCGGCCCTCGTCGTCTTCCCATTCTTCCCCCCGCGCCAGCTCCCGGAACTTCTGGATCCGGTAGGCCACGGAAACCCCTTTCAGGCTCCCGGACTGGACTTTTTTCATGGCCTTGTTCCCGTCGTCGTCGTCGTCGAAAACCACCGTGGCCGTTCCCCGCCGGTCTTCGATTTTCGGGTTCCGGATGGGCCCCACGATGCTCCCGGCGTCGTGGTTCATCAGCACCGCCCCCATGCTTTTGAGGCGGGTGAGGTCCACGTTGTTTTTCCCGTGCAGCAGGTACTCGTCGCCGAAATAACGCTTCACCGGCGTCTCGGACGAAAAAGACACGGGCACGGACCTGGTTTTCTCGTCCACCTTCGCCCGGTCCAGGGCGAATGATCTGTAAAAAAAGTCGTCTTTGCTTCGCTTCATTTCCTGTTTCCCCCTTTGATGGAATAGACCCTGGGGGGAAGGCCGCCGGCCTCTTCCTCGTCGTCCTCGACGGGTTCGTCGGATCCTGCCCCTCCCGCGCCCAGGCTGATGTCGTATTTTTCCTCGAGCTCCTTGATTTTGCGCAGCTCACGGGCCCGCGTTTCCATGACTTCGTCGAAGTCCTTCCCCTGCTCCGCGTGGATGTCGGAAAGGGTCTCGAAATGGTTGTTCACGTTGGTTTCCTTGCCCTTGGCCTCTTTCAGCGGATCCACCCATTTGCGGTAAACCGAAGGGATCCAGGCCGACCTCAGGTAATCCTCCGGCCTGCGGTCGAAACCGGTGGCCGGGACCTTGCCCTTGACGATCAGCCACCGGGCCACGTTTTCCCAGACGGGCGTGCACAAATGGTTGATGAGGAAAAACTGGCGCTCGGCGCAGGCCGCGTAGAACTGCAAAAGCACCGTCCTGGCGTTGGAATAGTTCATCCCCCGCCAGTTCTGTGAAAAGACTTCCGGGGGGATGTCCAGGGCGTTGGCCGGGCCCCGCACGAGCTGGTCGATGTAGTCCCCGAAGGCCTCGTTGGGCTTGTTGGGGTTGAAAATCTCCGCTTTTTCACCCGGTTTGAAATAGTGCCACTTCCCGGGGGCGAACTCGTGGATCCTTTCGTAATCGTCGGATCCTGAATCCTGGGTGTAATTCCCCACGTATCCCACCGGGTTTTCCGTGGTCACCATCCCGGTGATGCAGGCGGCCTCCAGGGTCTTTATTTTTTCAGCCTCCATGTACCGCTCCAGGTCCTGCAGGTCTTTCAGACCGGCCGCGTACTGGCTGAAACCCCGCGTCTGCTCGGGCCTCAGGGGGTTGAAAAGGTGCATCACCTTCCGGGTCCCGTTGGCGTTGAAGGCCGGGACCTCTTCGAAGTCGCTCGCGTTGTGCAGGATGGAGAGGCTTTCTCCCGGGTGGGCTTTCAGCAGGAAGTAAGACACCGGGGCCCCTTCGTCGTCGAACCGGATCCCGTTCCGGATCCTGGGGTTCTGGATTTCTTCGGGCGGGGTTTGCAGTCGGTCCGCCTCGAGCACTTCCAGGCAATAGGGGATCAGCCGGTCGCGGCGGCCGCTCGTCCGGCCGATCACCAGGCATTCGCCGTCGCGGATCAGGGCCGCCTCGGCCAGGGACTGGATCTCCCAGAAACTCACCATCAAACGCTTGTCGGCCCGTTTGGCCCATTGTTTGAAATGCTTTTCGGCCGAGTAGTTGAAGGCGTCGGCCTCCGCCTGGGTGATCCTGGGAAATTCGAAATCGTTGTCGTCGGCCATCACCCTCCCCTGGTACCGGATGCCCTGGCCCACCACGTTTTTGACGATCCGCTGGATCGGCCCGGAAACGAAACCGGAGTTGTACTCCATCTGCCGCACGTGGTTCCGCAGGGACTTGATGTCGTTCGCGATGGATGAATCGGGGCTCCGGGAATCGGTCAGAAAATTGTAGCGCAGCCTTCCTCCGGCCACCGCGTCGAAACTGCGCTCGTTTTTATACGCCGTTTGCAGCCGCTTCAGCCTCTGCTGGGCGATTTCCCGCTTCATGGCGTATTCCGGGGCGATTTTCGCTATCAGGTTGTTGAGCCGTCCCATTTATGAAAACCTCCGGGGTCTTCCGTAGGAGACCGCGTGAGAAAGGTCGCCTGACGATTCCAGGGCCTCCAGTTGATAGGTTTTTTCGTACAGCCCGACCAGGTCTTCGAAGGAATTGTACCGGAGCGATCGGTTCCCCTTGCGGAATTCCCCCACGCAGGGCTCCCCCGCCACCCGGTCCGCGATGGCGTCCTTGATGGCGGTCCGTAAGGCCGCCCAGGTGGAAAAAGTCGCCATCAGCCGGCCCCCCCGTTATCCCAGCGGCTGCCGCAAACCCGGCACCGGTGGGCGGAATAGGCTCCCCGCCGCAGGGTGCAGACCGTGGGGTGCGCGCCGCACCTCGGGCATACCGGGTTTCGTTGATGGCTCATCATCCTGTCGTTGAGTCCGGGATGCAGGTTTGTTTCTTCGGGTGTTTGTTCAGGCAGGTGCTGGCCGCAGAACCCGTCTTGAACGGCGTTTCTGCTGCAGGGGGTACCGCTTTTCGTAAGGCCTTGACATTTTGCCATGTAAAAACCTCCATGGATAGTGGTTCCGTTTTTTCCGCCTACCATACCATGGGGTTTTTCGGCAAAATCGATTTTTATACGATTTTTCGACTAAACGATACCATTTTTCGACTAAACGATACCATTTTTAGGGTTGACAGGTTTTTTTTAGATGTGTTTTAGATGTGAATAATGGAATATGTATCTTAAGGTTTATCAATAAATACCTTTTTACCCGTGACAATATTTTTCAAAACCATGAGGGGAAATATGATAGATAATTCTACGAATAAAATCGCGAACATAATAAAAACCACAGCTATTCCCATAATCGTTATTATCGCCCTGGGTATAGGGTTCAAGGTTGCCCTGTGGTTAAAGGAATATTCAAATCTTTCTGAACCGTCTTTTATGATTGTTCTAATTTTCTTTATGATATTCAGCATATTGCTTCCTCGTCTACACAGGCTTCAGTCTTTCTCTCTAAGCAAGGGAGAATTAACCCTCCAGGGCATGAAAGAGACCGAAACTGCCGTAAAAGAACTCGCAAGGGCCATATTGGAAGTCACGGAAACCTCCAGCCACGGCCTAATGCTCGAAAACTTCGATAGTGAAGCCCAAAAAAAGGCCGTCGAGAAATTAAGGAAATTAACCACCTGAAACGTGTTACACACCATTTTCGTGTACCTTTTCCGGGGATCCGATCCGCGTCATGTCTTCGAAATACTTTTCCAAATTTCCGGCATGGGCGTACCAGCAGCCCTCGATCAATGAAACAGGAAGCCTGTATTTTTCGATCAACTTCAGAATGGTTGGCCAGGACATTCCTAAAAACGCCTCGATTTCTTTTTGCCCCTTTAAAATTTTGTCACTCCGCATGGTTTCCTTGCTCACTGATCAACCTTTCAGCCCAGCCAGCCGGCTTTCTTTTCAATCCAGCCCCCGGGGCGGGTTTTTTCGGGCATTCTCTTGTCCGTTTTTTCTTCGGCCGACGGCCGCTTCCAGTGCTTCACCCCGATCACGTCGGCCGCGGCGAGGCAGAGGACCGCGCAGTCCCAGGCGTGGTTGGCCCTCCCGGAAGGGCATTCCCATACGCCTTTTTCGTTCACGTGCTCCGCCGTCATCTGCAGGGCCCAGTCCAGGGTGACATCCGCGTGATAATGCCACGTCCCGGGGTCCGCCGGGGCGATCTCCAGGATGTTGGAAAGATCGTTCTTGTAATACTGGGTGTTCACCCGGAGCAGCTGGACCCCGCCGACGATCGGCTTTTTCGTCCCGGGATAATACTCGATATTGGAATAGGCGTGGGGCTGGTTCATCCGCTGCTCCCCCTTGGTGGGGAGGATCCTCCCCCGGTGCCCCCGGACAAAGTCGTACACTTCGGCGGTGCGGTGCCCCATGGCGTCCTGGAGCGCGAACCGGACCAGGTACCTGTTTCCGTCCCCGTCCAGGTATTCGTCCTCCCAGAGCACCTGCCGGAGGGCGTCAAACGTGGTCACGAACCCTTCCCGGACGCACCAGCTCTCTTTTTCCATGCCCCACCCGAAGGCCCGGATCTCGTAATAGAACCCGTCGTCCTGGGTGTCCACGCCGGCCACCAGGGCGGCCACGGCCCCCCGGCCCGGGACCGTTCCCCGGGGCCGGTCGTCGGCCAGGGCCAGGATGCGATCCTCTTCCCGCTCCCGGGTGTAGAACTTCCAGGGCTCGGCCTTGTCGGCGTTCAAGAAATCCTTCAGCGCCTCCTTGTTGTTGAGCCCCTTCAGAAAACGCGCGGCCACCTCGGACAGGCTCACAAAATGAGACAGCCAGGAAGGGATGTGAAAACCGATGGCCTTCGGCTGGTGGGCGGTAAGATACGTCATCAGCGCCAGCCCCTTGTCCCGGGCCCGCCATTCCCCCCGGCGCACCGCGTCGTCCCGGTCTTCGTCGGTCCAGCGGGCCGGGCACTTTTCGCATTCGTACCAGGCCAGCTCCCCTTCTTTCACGCGCTGGGGGTCCCGCTGGTCCTCCGGCCATTTGATGTTTTCAAACCGCATCAGCTGGACGCCCCCGCACACCGGACAGCGGACGTGGTAATCGAACACCACCTGGGCCTCGGTGGTCAGCGCCCTCCAGATGGGGCCGTCCTCCGTGGTGGGGGTGCTCAGTTTCCAGATCTTGCGCAGGGACCGGAAGGTCCGGGTCCGCTTTTCACCGAGGGAGATCGGGTCCGCCTCTTTCTTCCCGGCGGTAGCGGGATACTTGTCCGTTTCATCGAACACGACATAGGGCAAAGGCTTGTTGGAAAGCCTGGCCGCCGACCGCGCCCACCCCATGTAGATCTGCATGTGCCGCAGCTTGATCCGGAGGTACGAGGCGTCGTCGTCCAGGCCGGTCATGTAGGATTTGAGCCGGGGGCTCGAGGTGAACATGGGCAGGATCCGGTCCCTCGAGTTTTCCCGGGCGGTGATCTCGTCGGGGTAGATATAGAGCACGGATCCCGGCCGCCGGTCCGCGGCGTAGCCGATGCAGTTGTTGACGCATTCCGATTTTCCGGTCTGGGGCGCAGCACAAATGATGACCGTGTCCACCGATTTGAAAAAGCCGGCGTCCATGATCCCGGCGAGGTACGGCGTGGTGGAATTTTTCCACCGGCCCGGGACGCTCGACATGGTCAGCACCCGGTTCCGCTCCGCCCAATCGGAGGCCGGGATCGGCCGGGGTTTGCGCATGATCTTTTTTTCCCCCCCGGTGAACTTGAACCGGAAATTGAAATTTTCCGGGTCCGGGAAGTCCGCCGGGATCCATCTGGGGTCTATGCGAATGGGTCTTTCAAGCCCCGCCATAAGCCACCACCTCGATTTCTTCCATCCGGGCCAGCTCGTCCAGCAGCTCGTCGATGCCGTTGTTCCAATATTCGATGGCCATTTGTGTTTTTTTGGGGTTTCCCCCCGCCAGCTGGATGCATTCCCGGAAGCGGGTCTGAAAAAGGTGCTTCAGGCCCGCCTCGAACACCCCGACCCGGATGGCCAGGGCCGTTTCCACGTCCGTTTTCAGCAGGTATTTGCCCCTTTTTTTGTCCAGATCGAACCGTTCCCGCTCGATCTGCAGCTCCAGCCTGGTCACCTCCTTCCGGGTTTTATCGGAGAACGTTTCGTCCATCTCCCCGGAGTGGTCCCATTTTTTCTGCAGGCCCGCCCGCTGGATGTAGGCCAAAACCTCCGATTCGACCACGGAATGGTCCGGCCGCACCTTGATCAGGCCCGCCTTCCGGTCCTGGTAGAGCTTCGATTTCTGGACCTTGTACCCCTGCTCCTTGAGGCTCCGCAGCACCGCCGCCAGGCTGTCGAAGGCCGGGTCCTCCACGAAATACTTCTCATACAGCCGGTCCACGAACTTCTCCGCCCGGTCCCGGGCGCCCTCCCAGGCCTGGCCGGCGGGTTCGGAGCCGTCAACTTCGAACTCGGCCCGTTTCTTCTCGAGCACGCCCAGGAGCAGCTCCAGGTCCTCCCGCTCCCGGGCGTTGATTCTTTTTTGCAACTTTTCTGTTTTTTCCTGCATGGTATTCAATGATCAATCATTAAACATAAACAGCGATCCGTCGTCATCATCCCTTGGATCATATTCTTCCCAATCACTGGCCAGTTTGTCGGCTTCTGGCACTCGGCTATCTAAGCTTTCTGTGTGATTTTTCCAATACATCAAATCAGGCGCAGATGTCCTGAAAATGGCACTTCTCACATGGCACTTATTTTTAGCATCTTGATATTTCATACAAATCCTCCTTCATTCGCATAGATGGGCGCCGCCGGTTCCGAAGAAAGGTCTGTTTTCAGCAGCCTTTCCAGCGCGGCCCTGTCAAACCGCCCCGAGTCATCCAGGCACCCCCGGAGGTGGTTCAGGAGGCGGACCCCGTAATACCGGTAGGTGCCGCTGACCTTGGCCCGGTCGAAATGCTGGGAAAAGACCCGGCCGAACCACTTCTGGGCGGGGGGCCTTTTGTACCCCCTGGCCCGCCACCAGACCTGAAACACGGTGTACAGAACCGTCGCCCCGGTTTGCGCCGGTTCGTCCGCGATGCAGCAATCCCCGATAAATTCCGCCACCGGGTCCGCCGGCGCCTTCGGGGAAGGGGGAAAGACATAGGCCTCCGCCCCGATCAGCCGGGCGCAGTCGTGGCCGAACAGCTTCTTGACCGCCTCGTTCGCCTGCCACACCGCCTCTTGTTTCGGCAGCCCCATGTGGACGGCCAGCCGCTTGGCGTTGTAAAACTCCCGGGCCAGGGGCGTGAACGAGGCGATCTTTTCCTCATGAATCATCTTTTTCGCCGCGAAATAATATTTGATCAACCTGTCCTGGACCCGCCAGGCCCGATCATCTCGGAAGGGTTTGACCAGGAGAAGGTATCCAGCCTCGGTGAACAAATTTATCGGATTTCTCTGACCCGTTTCTTCAGCGTACGTAAAACGTACCGCGGGTATCTGTGACCACTCTTCATATGGCACCTCAAAATAATGATATCCCATTTCGAACCGGTCCCTATGTTTAGAAAATGTTCGTTTCGCCGTTCCTTCAGGCCGGTCATGAAGATGGTCTATTGTTTTATACGTGACAACATGTTGATTTTTATATTCGATCCGCTCTACCTCTTTCCCTTCGATTTCGACGATTTCATTCATGATTTCACCCCCTTGATTGTTTTCAGCGCCAGTTCCAACGCGTCCCGTTCCCCGACGACCCTCTTGAGTTCCTGCATGGCCAGATCGAGGAAGATTTTCGCGAAAAATGCGGGATCTCCTTCCCCCAACCCCTTCGGTTCGACTTCCGGGATTTCTTGCATTCGTCTGTTTTTCTTGGGGAATTTGATTGTTTTCGAGGACCGGCTGGATCGATCTAACGTAGGTATTTCTTTTAAACTAGACATACTTGCACCTCCTATGGTTTGAATATTTAAAATATGGGGCCAAAAAAAAGAAACGGCCCAAGTGGTATTCACGCCCATAGGAACGCCCCGGACCTCGCGGTATCCGGGCCACTTGAACCGTACTGATTCAATGTTACTTACACCCCCTTCCATGGCCTGTATGGGACACGGAGCCGGAAGCGTACCCATGGTTTAAATGAAACCAAGGTACTGTTTTTTGGCCGGTATGTCAAGATTTTTTGCCATATTTCCTCATGAGCCTCCGCCGCCAGGCCCGGACATTTTTCCCCCGCATGGTCACCATCACCCTTGCCGAGTGCCGAACACCCGACGATTTGAACCTGAAAAACAGCCCGAACGGCCCTATTCTGATGGATAATTCCTTCATAATTTCACCCTCCGCACCGCATAACGGCTGGTGACAACCCGGTACCCGTCCTCAAATTCCACCAAAACACTGTTCAATGCCCCCCTGGCCACCACCCGGCAGGATGCCCCGTGTCGATCCGGCAGTTTCTTTTTCCAATACCAATAGTAGAAATACATCACTCACTCCTCCTTTTTTACATCTTTGTTCATGTCAATCCCCCCAAAAGTTATCCTTGGTAATTGTCTGGTCCGGATGGGCGTTCAGATATTCAAACACCTCGCCGTCGAGATACACCAGCTCCGATATCCGCTTGCTTTTATTCCAGTTTTTACCGGCCCATGCCTCGTTTTCAAGGATCGACATCCGCTCCGGCGTCACCCTGATTTTTACGGGGCTCGATCGCAGGAGCCCGAACAGCTCATCGATGGGAGAATCCACCCGCGGCGGCCCCTGGCTTGCTTCAGCGGCTTCCGGGGCCGGCGCCGTAAGAATATTTTCCGCTTTCCCCTTTTGTTGACTTTCCAGGGAAGAACGTCCGACGTGGAACACGGGCGGCAGGCCCGACAGCACCCACAGCCCCAGGTCGACGCCGGCCGCGAAGGCCTCTCCGGGGTCTTTCCCGGCCGGTACCGGCCACCGTTCGGCCTGGGGAAAGTGCGCGCTCCACCAGGCCCAGGCATCGGCGCCGGCCTGGTCGAAATCCAGGGCGTTCAGGATGTGGATCGAGGCCTGCAGGGCTTCGAAGCTCGACTGGTCCGGCCGGGCGGAAGATGAACCCAGGGCCAGGATGCCGACCGGCTCATCGAGGGTCCCGGAAAGCATCAGGGCATCCAGTTCCGACTCCACCACCACGAAGGCCTCTCGGTCTTTACCGATGATCATCGGCGCCATACCGGAACCTGGAAGCACATAATACCTCGGCTCCTGGCTGCCCGGGCGCCGGATTCGGATCCGCTGCGCCTGTCCCTCGACCAGATAGGGAATGACCAGGCCCCCGGGGATCCACAGCTTTTTTTTCCTGCCTTCTTTCATCTCCGTGGGCAGCCCCCAGGACTCCCTGGGCCGCCAGCGGTCCTCCGGGTTCCAGCCCAGCTTGAAAGCGGCCGCCGTTTCTTGAGTGATCCCCCGGGCCCCCAGCCAGGCCAGCTGCTCTTCATTTTTCATCAGTTTTTCATGGGCCCACCCGACCAGTTTCAGGGCTTTTTCCTGCCAGAGGGCGCCGGGATCACCGTACACCGGCGGCCGCCAGGTGGATTTGTTTCGGTTGTTGCCCTTCAGTTGCGGGGCCCTGTGCGCTTTCCTTCCCGGAATCGGCCTGTCCAGGGCCCTGCAGGCCTCGGCGAAGCTCTTGTTGTCGAAATCCATCAGAAACTGGACATTATCCCCCCCCTTGCCGCAGCCCCGGCACCACCAGGAGCCCTTTCCTTCGTTCTGCTCCGGCCAGACATGAAACCGGTCTTTCCCACCGCATCCGGGACACGGAGAATGGTATTCACCCCCCTTGGTCGAGGCAACTTTTCGGACCCGGGTACCCCTGGACCGGATCAACTCGAGTACGTTCATAAACACCCCCCAAAGGACCTTCAGGACCTTTAAAAACGTCCGTCCTGCAATGGTCCTTCTATATATTTGGCTGTTATCATTGCTCTTTTTTACTTTTAAGGACTATAGGACCTTTTTTCTTAGAAAAAATCATAATAAAATAAGTAAAAGTAATATTCTAAAGATAGGTGGAAAAACGGCACGATCGTCCTTATTTTTTCTGATAATCATTGAAATCTCCAATAAAATAAATATATTGAAGCAAACAGGACCATTCGGGGTTTTTTCGGCTTTTAGGACCATTATGCCCCCGATTGGACCCCGAATTTCAATAAATCGGTCAATTCCCGCTCATCGATACGCTCCGAGGTGTCCACATATTCCTGAATGTGATCGAGGAGACGGATTCCATAATACCGGTAAGTGCCGCTGACTTTTGCCCGCTCAAAACGACGTCCGGCGATTTTACCGAACCATTTTTGCTTGGGCGGGTTTTTGTGAACGTTGATCTTCCACCAGGCCTCGAACACGGTGTATAAATTCGACGCGCCCACCTCCACCGTTTCGTCCAGAATACAGCATTCATCCATAAAATCCGCCATGATGTCCTCGTCCCGGCGGTATTCCTCCGTGGCTTTCTTCACCACCGGCGGCGGGTCCAGGCCTTCTTTCTGCCAGAGCAGGCAGCCCCTCACCAGCCAGGCCAGGATCCCCGAGGCTTCCAGTTTCAACTTTTCCGGCAGATCCTTGTCGGCTACACGCTCGTTTTCACTCCGGATATCCCGGTCGACGTAAGACAGCTCGAAAGGAACGAGCCGGACCCGCTCCCAGAAGGCGAAATCGTCCGCCGGCGCGTGAGGTTTGTGATTGGTAAGAAGAAAAAGCGTGTGTGTGGGCCTGAACGTTGTTTCGTACTTGTCGTGCGGGTTTCTGCCGGTGAGCTCGTCATTCCCGGTGAGCCACTTCACCCTCGAGGGGCTGATTTTGGCGTTTTCGTCCGTTTCAGAGGCAAACGCCATCCGGAGGCCCCGCAAAGCCATGATGTCCGGCGTGGGTCCCGCCGAACTCGCGTATCTCGACTGGTCCAGCAGCATCTCCGCCCGGATCGGCCCGGCCAGACGGCCGAGGATAAAAGACAGGATATCGACAATGGTGCCTTTTCCGTTTCTCCCGCGTCCTGACAGCACGACGATGATGTGCTCCGGGCTGATCCCCACCAGGGCGTATCCAAGCACCCGGTCAACGAATTTGACCAGCTGCTCGTTTTCGGAAAAAATCTCTGTTAAAAATTTCTCCCAGGAAGGACAGGCCTCATCGATGCCCGTCCATTCGATCGGGCTGGCTTTCAGGAGGTAATCTTCCGGCCGGCCGTCACGGCGGAGCCCTGTTTTCAGGTCAATAACACCGTTTTTGCAGGCCAGCAGATAAGGGTTGCGGTCCAGTTCATCCCCCCTGATCGCCATGGGCTCATCGCAGGTATGGGCGAAATGCAGGCAGTTCTTCCGGCCCTTGCTGGACCGCAGCCTGCTTACACGCTTAAAAAGATTGGTTCTTGTTGCCTCCAAGCGCGAAATAACGTCTTTCTGGTCAGGGTTGCCGTACATCCCGCGAAGCTGCTCGTTGATCCGGTCGACTTCATCCAGGTAGGTGTCGACAACCCGCTCGACGGCGGCCAGGGCCTGGTCCAGGATATCGATTTCCCAGTGGTGGCCGTTCCACACCAGCCAGGCATCCATTGATTTGCAGAAAACGAACTTGCCCTGGTGCAGGGTTTTGAAAAGGCTGCCGTCACCGAGCTCATTCGCGTTCAGACAATCGAGGATGAACCTCGAATCGATTTTTCCACCGTCCCCGTCGCCGGCATCCCCGAACCTCGATCCCTTCTCTCCACCATCCCCGCCACCGGAATCGCTGAGTTGCTTCTTTTCCTCTTGTATCCGGGCCTCGACCTTCCGGCGCATATCGATTACATTTTTTGGATCATCTTTTTTGGAATCATCACTCATTCAAAAGGACCTTTTCCGTTTTCCATTCCATTTCATTTTTTTTGCGCACAAACCGCCCGCGCTGCCCG
>Ga0180434_10001641_pt1 | contig 31537 bp, 35 predicted proteins | sample SS_ome_7_FD_132453 | JGI IMG/M metagenome (GOLD analysis project Ga0180434, IMG submission 132453) | Hypersaline lake sediment archaeal communities from the Salton Sea, California, USA - SS_1_D_2 metaG | ecosystem: Environmental > Aquatic > Non-marine Saline and Alkaline > Hypersaline >... | reverse complement strand
GTTCATTGCTACATCGTAGAAGAACCCAGTGCTTACTTCAGATGGTACTGCGACCTGTGCGCCCGCGAGGGCGCTGGCCACAGCTGTGCCCAGCAAAGCTGCACCGGCAACGATCGATCCGATCTTTCCAATACTAGTTGTTTTCATCTTCTTACCACCACATAGTGTTGAAACTAAGCCTGTTATCAATTGGAGAACTTATAAAAGCTTTTCGAGCTCTAAAGACCCTTATCGTGTATCGCCAGGGCTTCGTCCACGGACTTGCCGTGCAGGGTTATCGCAGAGATGGCGTTGCACATGGCGACAGCCTCCTTGAGGGGCTTCTGGTGGATGTTCCGCCCGGTAGCGTTACCCTGGGCGCCACTCACGAATATCTGATCATGGAGGCGCTGGAGGAACTTCCTTGGATCGGTGGATGAACCGCCTGCGCAGACGACTTTTGTCCGCCCTGCTGCCTTTACGGCTTCCTTGAAGAGCTCCGGTACGTTGCCTCCTTCGACCTTGGGCCAATTGACCTTGACGAAGTCTGAACCGAGACACGCAGCGACTCCTGTCGCGCCGGCGATGAGATGCGGGTCCTTTTCATTCGCTACTGCCTTTCCTCGCGGGTATATCCACAGGACGACTATCAAGCCGGCCTTGTGGGCGTCCTGGATGAGATTGGCGGCTTGATTGAGCATGTCCTTCTCGAACTTGCTGCCCAGGTAGATGGTGTAGCCGACGGCTACGATTTTTATCTGTGGGTTGTTCTTCTTCAGCTCCACGACGCGCTGGACGTCGAACCAGGCGTTGCTGAAGGGGTCCATCTGCTCGGTCTTGACCAAGTTTGTCTTCGAGTTTATCTTGACCAGGTAGGCGGCTTTTTGGTACTTCGGCTCGTTGGCGTAGCGGGCGACTAGGCCGATCTGCGTGGCGAAGACGCCTATTTCTGCGGAGTTAGCTATTCTGAAGAGGTGTTCAGGCTCTGAGTCGTCCTCGGGGATGCCCTCACCGTAGAAGTCGTTGTTCATGTGCTCGACCTTCTGGTCGCCTGCGAAAAGCATGAGCATGCCTGTGTTCTTCGTTATCTCGAGATAGTTTTTGATATACTCGTCGCGCGCAGACTTCGGTACGGTCGCCGGGACCATCACATCCTTTGCAGTGATCTTCTTGGCCATTTTGTTTTGATTTATTTTAATTAATATGAATCGAATCTCCCCACTACTTTAATACGATAAGTAATAAAAGTATGTAGAGGTATGTAGGGCTAGTAGTATGACTACGTGTCGGGGGTGTGTAAGATGACAAGCTTGGATGAAGCGATCAAGGGGTTGGACAAGGGATTGGTGGCTGTGATAAAATCGATAGCCAAGACCGCAGCGGAGGTCGAGGCGCGGTTCTCGATGCACAGGGGCGCGCTCAAGAGCCAGAACATCTACGGCGAGCAGCAGCAGGAGCTGGATGTCATCTCAAATGAGATCATCACGAAGGACCTTATCGCGACCGGGGTCGTGAAGGCAGTCGTGTCAGAGGAGACCGCCGAGCCTGTGATGGGCCCTGGGGAATACGTCGTGACTATAGACCCATTGGATGGGAGTTCCAATATCAAGAGCAACAACTCCTTCGGGACCATAGTCGGCGTACACAAGGAAAAGGATATCCTGACGCAAGGGAAGAACCAGGTCGCAGCATTCTATATCTTGTACGGGCCGCTGACCACGATGACCCTCGCGACCAAAGGGCGCGTCAGCGAGTTCGTCCAGAACCCGAAGACCAAGGAGTTCTTCCTCGACCGCGATAATGTGAAGCTGCCGCAGCCCGGAGTGCTCATCGGTACGGGCGGGAACAACCAGGGCTGGGACCCGAAGTTCACGAAGTTCGTCCAGGGGAAGCTGGACAAGAAGCTGAAACTGAGGTATGGCGGCGCGTTCGTCGGGGACATCAACCAGATATTGTATTACGGGGGCCTGTTCGCCTACCCGAACACTGCCAAGAAGGAGCACGGGAAACTGCGGCTTGTGATAGAGTGCAACCCAATGGCGTTTATTGTCACGCAAGCCGGCGGGACAGCGAGCGACGGAAAGGGGAAGATACTCGACCTCAAACCGACGGAGTACGACCAGAGGACGCCCGTCTATATCGGCAATAGAGACATAGTGGCCGAGGTGGAGAAGGCGCTCAGATAAAGGCCCTTTCGAAATGCCTTTTCTCGAGAAGTATACTCTTGTCGCATGCCGTTAGGAGATGATTAGACATAGAAAACCTAGAACGCCTTATGCGATCAGTGAAATAGAACAGGACTATTTCTATCTTCTCAGCCCTTAATTCGTTTAATATCGGAACGAAATCAGTATCGCATACTAACAGGAGTACCCTCCTCACCGACGATTTCATCGGTATTCGCGCAAGATCCATAGTCAAGAGAGTATCCACACCTTTTTGACAGAAAGTCTCGCCGATCTTTTGGCAGCGGCCCTCCCTGACTACAAAGCCGGGTATCTTCTTCAGAGTAGACACGAACTTATCGTAGTTGGCCTTTCGTGCCTTCTCATGCTTTGTAGGTGTCTGGCTTTGATATGGTGGCGCCGTATAATAATAGACCCCTAGGCAACGCATACTCTCCTCTTTTGCAAGAGCTTTCGCAAAGCTGTTGATATCGAAGGCGGGAGGTTTAGGACCAAAGAACTCTTTGGCTATAAGCGATAGGTAGGCGGCATCGATAAAAACATACGTATCAATGTCCATAAGAATGATCATCGGGCATCCCCTTGGGAACACCCGGGCTCATTTTGAATATATTTAAGTCCCAGGCTTAAAAAGCAATATTTATTCACAAAGGCCATAATGATACGATTTCTATGAACACGATACGCGACCCCGTGCACGGGGATATAGAGCTTTCTGATGCGGAGATACAGGTATTGGATTCGCCGGAGATGCAGCGTTTAAGGAGGATAAAGCAGCTCTCGTTCTGTTCCTTGGTCTACCCGGGAGCGAACCATACCCGCTTCGAACATAGCCTTGGGACGCTCTACCTCGCCGGTCGCATGGCCGAGAAGCTCGGGCTGGAGGAAGATGAAAAAAAGAAGATCCGCATGGCGGCGATGCTGCACGATGTCGGCCATCTACCGTTCTCACACTCATTGGAGGGCTTATTCGGCGTGAACCACGAGGAGAACAGCAAAGCTGTGATAAAGCGGCTTGATGCGCTGAACGACACGGGTTATAACCCAAATGAGATCATCAAGCTCCTGGACGGCAAGGGCCCGGGGAAGATAATCTCATCGCAGATCGACGCAGATCGGATGGATTATCTGGCTAGGGATTCACATTATACGGGTGCAGCTTATGGGGTCGTGGACACGGACAGGATAATCGGGGTCATGGGCATGGAGTCAGGAGAGCTGTTCTTCAACGAGAAGGGGCTAATCGCGCTCGAGTCGCTGCTTATCGGGCGGAACCAGATGTTCGCGGCGGTGTATTTCCACCATACCGTGAGGATCGCCGAAGCCATGCTTCAAGAAGCGATGAAGGAGATCAAGGGCCTCGTGAAGGTGGATGAACTACTCAAGATGGGCGACGAGGAGATGAAGCTCTTTGCGAAGGGGAAGAGCAAGAAGGCGAAGGAGATGCTTGACCTGCTCGATTCACGACGGTTATACAAGCTCGCTTATACGTTTAAAGGCAAGCCGAAGAATGTAGATCATCCCGTGCTGTTATCGAAGATAGTCTTGCCGAAGAAGCTGGCCTTCGATATGCTGATCAAGACCGAGAAGGGACTGAAGCCACTATCCAGTATCTCCGATATGGCCAAAGAATTAAAAGCAAGCCTGAAGGCCCTGGAGGGGCAGACCGAAGTCTACGCACCTCGTGGGCTCAGGGATGAAGTGAGGGTCGCCTGCGGCAAGTCCTAGTGGTCCCAGCTCAACAGGCACTCTTCTAGTTCCTGCTCGCTTGGGTACTGATTCCTGCTTTTCCAGGCGACCACGGTGTTTTCTTTGAATTTGGTGAAAACGCCCGTCAGCCTATTCGCCTCTGGACTCTCCCCTCTAGCCATTTCCGCCTTCAAATCAGGGTTTAGGGTCTTTAATGACATATTTTTCTCCAGTTGGGTGATGTACTCGGGTACTAGGAGTGTTATTAGAACTTCGGGGTATAAAAACTATCTCTTGAAGAACAACCAACTCTTTGGTCCTGCCTTCTTGAACCGGATCAGCGCATAGGGGCCCTTGAGCTTCTTGCCATTGATGTCAATCATGAGTTCATCGGGCTTCTTCTCTTCGATCTCAAACGAGCCGGAATCCCATATCTCGACTGTGCCGGCGCCGTACTGTCCCTCCGGGATGGTGCCATGGAACTTCGCATAGTCGACAGGATGGTCCTCGGTCTGGACCGCAAGCCGCTTTAGCCCCTTTGTCTTGGGCGGCTCCTTGGGCACCGCCCAGCTCTTCAAGACTCCACCCATCTCAAGGCGAAGATCCCAATGGAGGTGCGACGCCTGGTGCTTCTGGATGACGTAGGTATTCTTCCCGGTGTTCCCCCGGGTGCTCTTCACGGCGCCGCTAGGCTCGTTCGTCTTCTTGAAATCACGTTTTTTCTTATAGGCTTCCAAGGGCATCGTATATTCAGTATTTTATTCAAGCCTCATTAAAATAAGCATGAGAGAAGGACTGATAACGACGACAGTCGGCTCGTACCCGGCCAAACCGCCAAAGAAGGAGCTTCTCAAGAAGTTGCGCGGGAATGACCCATACCTCAAGAGCATTAAGGAGGCGATCAGAGACCAGATACGCGCTGGCGTAGACATAATATCAGACGGACAGACGCGAGGGGACATGATAAGCAGTATCGCCTCGAAGCTGGATGGGATAGAGGGCGACAAGATAAAGTGGGACGTGAGGCATAAGGGGGATATCACCACGAAAGATTACCTCCAAGCTGAGATGTTCGCTGAAGGTAGGGCACTAGTCAAGGGCATCCTGACAGGGCCGTTCACTCTTGCATCATACCTGAAGAACGAGCATTATAAAGACCCAAGAGAGCTGATACTTGATATCGCCGGCGCGCTTGCCGATGAGGTGAAGCGGCTCTGCACCGCTGGCGCGCCGCTAATCCAGATAGACGAGCCCATATTCTCAAGCGGCTTCGAGACTGCGCTTGCCAAGGAGGCGCTGGACAAGATATATGGGGCGTCCCAGGCACCGCTGGCCCTCCACGTCTGTGGAGATGTCTCTCCCGCATACCCTGAACTCCTCGAGATACCCTGTGATATACTAGACCACGAGTTCACGCATCACCCAAGATTGCTAGATATACTAGAGGAGTATAACTTCGATAAGAGGGTCGGTTACGGGTGTGTGGATACCCAGTCGAACAAGATAGAGGCTGTCGATACCATCAGGGCGAGGATAGAAAGAGCGCTTGAGTACTTCGACGAGAAAGACCTATTGATAGACCCAGACTGCGGGATGCGGAACCTAAGGAAGAGCTCTGCATTCGGTAAGTTGAAGAATATGTGCGATGCGGTGAAGGCTATAAAGGGCGAATAACATCAGGGCAGCGGGATCCTCTTCGAGGCGATGACTTCCAATGCCGGAGCAGGCTTCCCTGCGAGAAGGTTCAAGAGAGCTCCGCCGCCCGAGGAGACGTGATCGAAACCATTCAGCCCTAGTTTCCTGACTGCAGCGCTCGTGTCGCCGCCGCCGACCACAGAATAAGCCGGTGAGCTTGACATCGCTTTGAAGACCGACAGGGTCCCGAGTGAAAAATCGGGCTTCTCGAAGACACCGGCCGGACCATTGGCGAAGACAGTACCCAAGCTGTTGATTATCTTCGTATATTCCTCTATGGTCTTCGAACCTATATCCTTTATAGGTAGGTTGATGGGGAGCTCATCGACATCTATCTCTTTTCGTTTCCCGTTATCCTCGACTGCGAGGTCTACCGGGATGTAGACCTTGTCCTCGGCCAATTCGAGTATGGCTCCAGCGGTCTTATGAGCCTCGCTGTACTTATTGACCTCAAGGAACTTCTCGTTCGCCTCGCCTATGTCGTAGCCCTTGGCCTTAAGGAAGACTATCGACGGGACGCCTGTGAGTAGAAGATAATCAGCGAGGTTTCTCCTGATGGCATTCTCCATTATCAAAAAGGTCTCTTCGAGTTTAAGGCCACCTAAAACATACCCCAAGGGGGGCTTCGGCTCATGGTTGATGGTCTTGATAGTAGCCAGTTCACGCTCCATAAGGCGGGCGACGACCGAGGGCATGACATGAGGGAAACCGACCATGCTGGGGGAAGCGCGGTGGGTGCATGCAAAGGCATCGCAGACATATATATCACCCAATCGGCTCAGGTTCTGGACCATATCCGTGTTGGCCCGCTCCTCAGGGGTGCCCTTGATGTTCTCCTCTTCGTGGAAGCGCAGATTCTCCAGGACGAGGACTTCCCCCTCCTTGAGCTTCTTGATGGCCTCCTGGGCCTTTTCGCCGAATATATCATCAACGAAATCGACCCTCGCATCGAGTATGGTCTTCAGCGCCTCGGAATGTGCCTTGAGGCTGATGAATTCCTTCTTCCCGGGCCGGGACTGGTGAGACATCACCACGACCTTTGCCCCGCGGTCGGCCAGTTCGCGAAGAGTCCTCTTGTGAGCCTCTATCTTATAAAGCTCCTTTATCTCTTTGGTCTCTTTGTCCACCGGGACGTTCATGTCGCACCGTACAAGGACGGTCTTTCCCGCGACCTCTATGTCATCGAGGGTATTGAACCCAGACAGATCGAGTGTGGATAAGGTCATTTTTAAGTCGATAGGAGCTGCGACCACGAATAGACCGAAGATTAACGTTTTCAAATATAAAAACTCTTACAGCATAAAGAGCGAAAATTCGTATGAGATTCTAAAATCAGACCTATAATCTGTAATCTATCCTACTTTTTCTTTTTCTTGGAGGCAAGCTTATGATAGTCCTGCATGGCGCGGGCGGTCGGGAAGTGATTCTCATTGATGAATCTGCGCTGGTATTTGATGAGGTCACCGATCTTGATACCTGCCTTCGCAGCAACCAAGACCTGCTCAGCCAGCTCCCCGGCCTTGAATTCCCCGGGGTCGGCCAGATGGCGGAGTACTCTAGGCCTCATTTTCGCGCGGGCGGCGCAGAAGAGCCGTGTGCATGAAGGGTCGAAGGGGATGCCCTTGTCTATGAACTCCTGCCGCGACTTGATTATACTTGGGATGGAAAGCCGTGTCTTGTCCACGATGGTGAGGGCGTGGTCGGCCAGGGTCTTCGGCTCGTTTGTCTCTTTATGGCTAGTCAGGTGCTCGATGACCGATCTCCTAATGCCGGATGGAGATTTGTAGAGCAGTTCGACGCATTGCGCATAGGGGTGTAGACCCGCATCCACCAATGCCTTCTGCTGACTCATTACCCGAGCGGGCGATATCCTGTACTTCCGCGAGAGGTGGAGTATATCGTTTACGGCTGAACCTGAGGACATCCGGGAACCGCCGCGCCTTAGATACGCCAGATGCTCGGCATAGAGCATAGTCTTCCCTGGGATGCGGTTAGATATCCTCTTCCTGACCTCATCGACTGCATGGACGACGTCATATGGGTCGTCAGTGACTTCGGCGACCGACTTGAAGATGCCCTGTAGCTTGTCCAGTTTCCTCTTGAAATTTTTTCCCTTCCCGCGGTCCTGCCACACCCAGTTCAGGACAGCCTCCATAGAAGCGGGATACTTTGCACCAAATGGGGACTCGAGAGCGTCCCTAGCTATCTTCGCGAAGTCCTTGTGGACTTTCCCGTAGCCTCGCTTGCCCGGCTCGATGGATGTAAGGACATCGCAAAGTCTAGACGGGTCGTGGCCGGCTTTGGCGGTGGCCTCCAAGTAGGGGAGTGCGAACTCGAGTTTGGGGGGAATGTCTTCCTGACCCAGTATGCGGCGGCCCATCTCTATCTCGATGCGGCCGAAAATACGCGCAGGGTCGTGGCCGGCTTTGGCGGTGGCTTCAAGGAACGGGGCTATCTGTTCTATGTCCCCGGGGGTGCAAACACCTATATCGCGCCTAATCGAATCCGCCAGCCCGAACGCCAATTTGGGCAGGTTCTCTCTGAATCCCGAATCTTGCATAGCCTCGAAGACCTTTCCCAGGCTCGCCGCCGCCCGTAGGGCCGGCCGGTGGTCCTTGGCTGTGACGTCGAGTGCTCCTTCTATTACCTGCGCCAGGGGCTTGGGATCATAGCCTGCCTCCTTTGTCTCATCGAGCATGGCGAGGATCTTCTCAGAAGTCTTATCGCCCACCAGGCCATGGTTCCTGTTTATATGCCCCGCGAGGATCTCGTCATGCTCAGCTATCCTCTTTATCGCCTCCGTGTACCAGACACCTGGAGTATGTTTAAGGGCCATGTCTTAAGGTTCCCACTAGTTAAAGCCTTGAGTCGATAAATATAAACGGGTAGCGTGGGGACAATAAGACCTATTCAGTCAGCTTGAACGGCGAGTTGAAGCTCTCAAGGACCAGCTTCCCCTTGGTCTCCTTGATGCCTTCGAGCCCTTCTATCTTGCGGGCGAAGTCGACGTAGTCCTGGTTCTTGGATACCGCCACCTCGACGACGAGGTCCCACTCACCCATCGCGTTGTAGACCTTGACTACCTCGTGGAACTTCAGGAGCTCCTGAATCACCTTATCGGCCAGGTAGTGACCCGTCCCACGGCCCAATTTGACGAAATAGAACGCAAGGAAATCGCGGCCTATCTTCTCGGGGTTAAGGAGGGCAGTATATCCTGTTATGACTTTCTGCTGCTCAAGGCGACGGATGCGGCTATGGACTGTCGTCGTCGACTTACCCAGTTTCTTGGCTATCTCGGTTATCTTCGGCGTCAGTGCGTCCGGCTCTTGGAGCATATCCAGTATCTGCTTGTCTAATTCGTCCACGAATATTTTCCCGTTTTTCATATAAAAAGGGGATGATATTCGAATGTGGGCCATCCATGTGCTTTTTATAACTAATCCCGCAAATTAGCGTTAGTAGACTTCTGTCGAACCAACTTACCGATGAACCTAGAAGAAGAATTGAAGAAAGTCCTAAAGGACGGAGAAATCCTCATAGGAGTAAAGCGTGTTAAGAAGAGCTTGCTCAAGGGCGGCTGCAAGATGGTCATCACGGCCTCGAATGCGCCCCGGGACATGAGAGAGGACCTGGAGAGATTCGCTACATTGTCGGGCATACCCTACTACGAATTCGAGGGGACCTCAAAAGAGCTTGGCTACGCGTGTGCGCGGCCGTTCCCTGTGACCTCACTTGCGATAATGAAGGAGGGGTCGAGCAACATACTCAAACTTGCGAGCTAAAATGCGTCTTAACACCAGGGACATACAGATCCTGAACCTGTTCGAGTCCATGACGAAGGCTAGAGCCAACGACGTCATAGACGCGGAAGGCTCCATGAACTTCCTCGTCAAAGAGGGTGACCTTGGGCTCGCCATAGGCAAGAAAGGCGTGAACATAAAGAAGGTCAGCCATGCATTGGGCCAACGGGTACATGCCTTCGAGGACAGCGACGACCTGACGAAATTCGTGCGGAACCTATCCCATCCCCTGACGCCAATGGCAAGGCAGGAAGGCGGTAAGGTCCGGATCGAATTCAGCAGGAAGGACAGGAGCGAACTGCCCGGGCGGAAGATCCGGCTGATAAGGGAGCTGGTGAAGAGGAAGTTCGACGCTGAATCAGTGGAGTTCGATTTCAATTGAGTCATGATGGACGGCGCCCAAGGAAGGCCCGGAAGGGTCTTCATGCTCCGGATCGACGACGGCGAGAAGCTTGTCGAGAATCTCGGATCCTACATAAGAGAAAACGATATCAGCACCGGCTCGGTATCACTTGTCGGCGCTGTCAAATGGGCGAGGATAGTGACACCCGACATCGAAAAGAAGCCCATGCCCGACAGGGAATCCATGCTCGAGAAGTATATGGAAGTGGTCGGCCATGGGGATATCGTCGGAGGCAAAGTCCATATTCACGCGGCGTTCGGCGAGAAAGGCGGGAACGGATATTGTGGCCATCTCGTGGAAGCGGAGGTTTTCGTCTTCGTGGAGGCGGTCATCCAAGAGATAGAGGGCATCGAGGCGAGAAGGGAACACGACCCGAAGACTGGCTTCAAGAAACTCGTTCTCAATTCTTAACCCGACTTTTCTTAACCCAGCTCATCGAGCCGCTTGACGGCCTCGACAGTGAGCTTGACCGAGTCGTCTATATCCTTCCCGAAGACTATGCCCCTCGGCGAATGGATATAGCGCGCCGGCACGCAGATGCCGCCGCTTGAGATGCCCTCGCGGGTCATATATATTATAGCCGCGTCGGTCATGCCGGATTTCCATGCGTCTAGTTGATACGGGATCTCGCTTTCCTTTGCGACATTTATGAGATGCTTCTTGACCCTCGGGGATGGGACCATCCCCCTGCCGCTCGATTCGACCACGGTTATGCAGGGCCCCTTGCCCAATTCTATGGTCGATTCGTTCTTTGCTATGTCGGGCGTGTCACCGCCTATCGTAACGTCGAGGGAAAGGGCATAATCCGGGTTCAGTTTATACGCCGCGGTGCGCGCACCCTTGAGGCCTATCTCCTCCTGCGTCGTAGCGACCGCATATACTGTCCCCTGGAAGCTCTCCAACTGGCGCATCGCCTCCACGAGCACCAGGCAGCCGACACGGTTGTCAAAGGCTTTGCCCATGAACCTGCCGTCGCCGAGGTCTGTGAATCCGGCGTCGAACACGACTGGATCACCGACTTCCACAGCATCGAGTACAGTTTCTTTCGACAAACCTGTGTCGATGAACATATCGTCAGATTTTATCTTCTTCTTTTCCTCCTCGTCCTTGAGGAGGTGGGGGGGCTTCATCCCGATCATCCCTGGTATCTGCTTCTTCTCTGAGAGGACCTTGACCTGTTTCGATGGAAGAACACGATCGTCGATGCCGCCCATCTTTATGAACCTTATGAAGCCGTTCTCATCTATGTGCTTCACCAGGAGGCCGACCTCATCCATATGGGCCGCGAGCATGATCGACGGGACGCCGCTCCCCTTGACACCTACGACATTGCCAAACTTGTCGACGCTGGCCTCGTCGCAGACACGACCGAGCTCCTTGAGCATGATATCCCTTACCTCGTCCTCGTATCCTGTAACACCCTGTGCATTGCTTAGTCTCTCAAGAAGCTGTTTATCCATTGTGCCATATTTTAAGACTCAACCCTCAAAAATACCACAAAATGATCAAGGTCCAATTCCTGGGTACGTCGGGCTCGGTCCCGACGGAAAAGAGGGGCATGCCCGCGGTCTATCTCGAGTTCAGGGGGAACAGGATGCTGTTCGATTGCGGCGAAGGCACGCAAAGGCAGATGAGGATAGCCAAGATTCCTTTCATGAAGCTGGATGCCATATTCATCTCGCATCTCCACGCTGACCACTGCCTGGGACTTGGAGGCCTTCTACAGACGATGGACCTCTTCGGGCGGAACAACCAGCTGAAGATATTCGGCCCCAAGGGGATAAGCGACACCCTGGAACAGATAATCACGACCGGGCACTTCGTGCTTGAAGGGTTCGACCTTGAGCTGAATGAGATAAAATCGAGGAAACTCAGCACGATATATTCTACTAACGGCTCGCTTGTCAAGTGCGCGCGGCTTGACCATAACGTCCCAAGCCTGGGGTTCTCGTTCGAGGAGAAGGAGCGAAGGCCGTTCGACAAGCAGAAGGCGCTCAAATTAGGTGTTCAGGAAGGCCCGCTCTTCAGCCGGCTGCAGCAAGGCAACCAGGTAAGGGTCGGGAAGAGGGTAGTCAAACCCGATGATGTGCTCGGCGAAGCGGTAAAGGGGAGGAAAGTCACCTATATCCCCGATACGAGGCCATGCGCCGCCGCGATAGAACTGGCCATGGGCAGCGACCTGCTGATCCACGAGGCGACCTTCGCCCACGACCTGCAGGAGAGCGCGATAGAGGGTAGGCACACGACCGCGCAGGAAGCTGCGGAAGTGGCAAAGAGGGCGAAAGTCAAGCAGCTCTACCTGAATCACATAAGCCAGAGGTATACCAACGCCAAGGTATTGGAAGAAGAAGCCAAGGCTATATTCCCAAACACCAAAGTAGCAGAGGATTTTGATAAGGTCGAAATCTAACGATATCAAAATTATCAAAAATCTAGGAATATCAAGAGATACCAGGTTATATCTCCGAAGGCGTCTCAGCCCCGGAGACGACAAACGGCGTACTCAACTCATCTATCCTTTCTTCCAGGTCGGTCACCTCATCCAACAACAGGTCGATCTTCGACTCAAGTATCGCGATGTCACTTCTTATCTCACCGGTCGTATCCTGGATATCCTCGACCTGGTCGTTCATGACCCAGAGGGACGCGACGAATGTAAGTGCTAATAATAGTATCGCGCCAGCCGTCAAGACGTAGTAGCTCTTCCAGCGCATCAGGCCAAGCTCCTCAAGGCTCCTGAGGACAGACTGCCTCTGTTCTATGAGTTTCTCTTCGCCCCGTATCGCCCTCTCCTCGGCCTCGATCTTCTTGAGTTCCTTGATTATGGAGTGGGTATCATGCAGTTTCCGACTGCCGCGTCTTACAGCCATTTTGGTTTAATCCTTTTTATACTTATTGGGGGGATTATAAAAATCAAGCTGCTTCGACCCACTTGCCTTCGCCTTCCCAAAGCCGAACGGAGACGAGGGACACAGTATCAAAGGGCTCGAGCCCGGACTGGAGCTGGTTGTATATCCACCTGCAGATATGCTCGGCAGTCGGGTTGTCGAACTTCTTGTTCAGGTCCTTGTGGTCGAGTTCGGCCAGGACCTCCTTCGCGAGCTTCTTCAAATCGGCAAAGTCCATGACCATCCCATTATCCTGCACAGGCCCGTCCACGACAACCTCTACTCTGTAAGTGTGGCCATGCAGCTCTTCGCACTGCTTCTGGCGCGCGTCCATGAGGTGGTGCGCCGCATCGAAATGGAAAACCCGCCCAAGCTTCATCGTATAAGTTAGCCGTATTATATATTAGAAAGAGAATCGTATCTGAAAGAGAAGAATCGATGCATCATTTGAAGGCGTATGTCTTGCCGGCATCGACTATCTTAAGCTCGCCGACGGTGAAGGCCTCGGGACTTATCTTATCGATGCCGCCAGCCTTGCTCACGATGTCAGAGAACGTCTTTCCCGAGTATTTAGAGGTGCGCGTCACGGCGTTGGCGAACTTTCTCTCGCCGCCGAAGTCACCCTCCAAGGTCACCTGCGCATTCAGGCGTATCATCTCATTGAGGTAGAGCGACATGTCGCCCTCCTCCGGTATCTCTATCTTCACCTTGCTCTCTGCCTGGGTTATCTCAAAACGATTCAGGTCCTTCTTATGACCAATCTGGAATAAAGCGACCTCGCATGCGCGCGCAAGGACGTTGACCAGCTGCGCGTGTGAGTTCGGATCGATGTAGAGTAACCTTGCAGATTTTATCCCTTGAGCCCCAAGAGCCTTGGCGAGCTGCTCAGGGGTCGCGGTGCCCTCGACGCAGATGATGCGCGGAAGGTTGCCTTCATATTTGAAATCGAACTGCTTGAAGATGAAACTAGGCTTCTTCACTTTTAGCCGCAGGGGACCGCTGAGCATCGTCCCGTCAACTATCCAGCCGGCGAGCTGCATACCAAGAGTCGCAAGCACCGGGTCTTTGATCTTGGTCTCGACCGTCAGGAAACGCCCCATGTCCAATTTGTACTTGACGTCGCCCAGAAAGCCCATCGATGCCTCGGCGAAGAGTTTGCCACCCTCGAGGTCCGACATCACGTAGGCCGGGAACTCCTTAGTCCCGACGGACTCGACTTGCGCCAGCGCATCATCCAGTTCCATGCAAGTCTAAAGAATCAAGGAATAAAAATAAAGGCTTATAGCTCTGGCAAAGCAGGTGGCGATACATCCCCGTCAGCGAACATCGGCGAGATGTTGTCTTCCGATTCGATATCCGGAGCTTCTAGTAGGTCAGCTTCCGGGATATCCCCAGGGATGGCGGGCGGCTGAAGGTGATCGGATGGGGGAACAGGGGCGGCCCCTTCAGGACCGCTCCCATCGTCCTCTAGACCCCCGAAGGCTATGAAGCCCGCCGACAATCCAACCAAAACCAAACCCAAAACCAAACACATGAGTCTTACGTTCATCTAACACCGTCCTTACTCAGGCAGCGCGGGAGGCGCTGGGGGTATCAAGACGCCCCAGCCCATGTCGCAGCTGTTCTCGGCCTTGGCGACGAAACCGTTGTAAAGATCTTCGTCCTCGAATTCATAGGTCGAGCTTACACCATCCCAAGCCTGCTGATCGGCCCTCCATAGATATACGTTCTCAAAGTCGCAATCGCCGCTGACCTCGTCGAGGGTCCTGCCGATCATATCTTCCGTCACAGGCAGGAAATTCCACCCTGACAAGGGGCTTAGCTCTGCAACGCTCGTCGCTTGGTCCAGGTCGAAGAGCATCTCACATGCATCGTAAGCGTATATCCAGAAGGAGTGCAAACGAAGGTAATCAGCGAGAAGACCGCCTAGTACATTGCCGCTACTGGCTTCCTCCATGCTGAAGTATTTCTCCTGCTCCTTGAGGTAGACGAATGCCTGCATATCGTTCGAGCAGTCGTTCATCTCGATACTGCCCTTCCCCGGCAGTGTTATCAAGTTCCAGCCGCGATTGATAGCTAGTTTTATCTTGTCGGGGACCTGGGAGACTACCTTCAGCCGCGCATACGCGACGTCATTGGCCTCCGGATTGCCCTTCTCGACTACCTTGACCCTAAAGCGGTAGCCATTCACTGGAACTGGTTTAGCGACCGCATCTTCCACTTCTCCGGCCACTGCTTCCGCTTCTTCGACAGCAACTACTTCCGCGACCGCTGCTTCTTCGACATCAACTACTTCTGTTTTTTCGACAGCCATTTCCACTTCTTCGACCTGAGTAAACGAACCCATCCTCACGGACCCGTAAACGCTCGTGTCCACGACGAGTTCTACCTCTTTTGTCTGGCCTTCGAGGACCTTTACCTCTTTCGGATAATCCAGATCGAACGGCAATCCACTGACTTCAAGCTGATATGTTATCTCCTTCAGCTCATAACCGTAGATCTCAGGTATTGGCCGCCTGTCCTTGACCGATATCTTATAGGTCGCCTTCTCGCCCTGCTTCACAGTCGCAGAGACTGGAGTGACCTTGATATCCACATAGTCTATAGGATCATGCTTAACTACTTTGAAGACTCCTGAAAACCCTGACTTGTGCTTTTCCAGGTCGTCAGCATATATCACCGCGTCGAAGACCGTGCCGCCGGTGTTGTCCATGACTCTTATGGTCTTTGACACCCATGCGTTACCAGAGCGCATGGAGACCTCGAGCAGGGCATGATAAGCACTCGGTTTGCAGAGTGCGCCTGCTGGGCACGTATCAGGCAAGTCGACATCAAGAAGCTGTATCTTCATGTCATCGTAGTCGACGACTACGGCCGTGTCAGTCCCAGATTGGGTGTTGGTCCATGATTTTGAGAGTGTGAATTCTTCGCCCAGCCTGACCAGCTTATACTCGGACTTCTCGCGTACTGTGAACTTTGCCTGAGCAGTCGTCCCCTGGTCGCCGGAGCGTGCTACTGCATATATCTCATACTCGCCCGGCTCTTCCAAAGACATGAACTCTGAACCGTAACTGCAGGTCATGATAGTCTCGCATGGGGCCATACATCCCGGCTGGTTCTTTGGGCATAGGCACTCTGAAGATGATGCACATGTACTCGCCTTGAGGTCGAACTCGAGAGTGCCTCCTGGGCCTATGACACCTACGCTGATTTGCGTGTCAGTGACATCCTCCACACCCCTTAGCCTGGCGCGCACCATGAACTGCTCGCCAACTTCAAAAGTCTTCTTATCTGTATATACAGTGAGGCTGATCCCCGAGGATTCCTCGACTGTATCCACTTCTTCGGGTATAGCTTGGGTATCTGTCTGCCCGGCCGCGCTACTAGCGCCATACGCCTGGGCATAGACTCCACTCGTCGATAACAATAGACTCAATATTAACAATACCGTAATACCATTTCTAGTTTTCTTCATCTTCTACACCTTCCAGCAACTTCAATTCGTTGCAAAACAAAAACAGCCCTACCAGGGCCATCGCAAATTTCATTGTTGGGTATGTTATGTCTGGAACCATAGGTAAGTGTTTAGTGGAACGGTACGTCAGAAAGAGTTCCAAATGGTTCCATTCAGCGAAAGGAGGCCTATCCGGGCTTCTTTGGTGTTTTTTAAGAATCAGGGTAATTGCTTCTTCCCTGTGAGGAACCAATCTGTCAGGCGGATCCTCTTGATCCTTCCAAGCTTCTCGGTCTCGATGACGCCCCTTGATTCGAGCCCTGAGACGTAGCGCGAAAGCGAGCTCTTGGGCATATTGAGTTCGTCGCGTATCTTCGATTGGAGGGCTTCGCCGCCCCGCTCCATGATGAGCGAGATTATCTTCTTCTCCGTCTGGTCGAGGGTCGAGACCATATCCGTTATGCGGGCATTCGGCCTTATGGGCTCTTTCTTGGTTATGACAGGGGTATACGCATGCTTTCTTCGGTAGATGAAAAAGCCGATGACCAGAAGTATGCCCGCGGACGCGATGAGCACCCAAGAGTGATCGCCGCTACTTTCTGATACCCCTTCGTCAAGATTGACCAGCAATTCTGCCAACTGGCCTCGGAGCAGGACCGCAGTGATAGAGCCGACCTGAGAATTCGAGCGCGCGGATATGCGGCAGAAGCCCGTGGGCAGCCAGTCGCGATTGAGTGAACCGTATGAATCTGTCAGGCCTGATGAAGTGTCGCCGTAACTGGCACTGCAGTCGAACTGTACAGTCGCGCCCGCGACCCGGCTGCCTGTGTTGTCATAGACTGTGACGAACGCGCTGGCGACCGGCTGGACGAACGCGGTCAGAGTCGCGTTCTCAAAGAGGCTTATCTCGAAGGTGGAATAATAATCCTTCCCCGATGTCGTCGGATCGTCCAGGTCGATGCTCATGTCCCAGTTCCCGGCGCGTAGGGTCTCAGTCAGGATGCCGTCGGAGCTGATGAACCTTATGGTGTTTATGACATCGCCGTTATCACGGTTCTCAAGATTCAGGCGGACGTGGACATCCGTTATAGGCTGGCCTGTCTCTATGTCCTTTACCTCTAGTACCAGGGTGTGCAGTTCTGTGGATGCCGGAGCTGCCAGCATCGGCGCGACTTCCATCGCCTTCGCACCGGAGGCCCAATCTGATGCAGGCGTCTCGGTCGGTTCTGTGGCCCCCTCCATCTGCGGAGCTACTACTTCGACCTCTCCCTCGATGCCCAGAGAAGGCGGCGCGATATCCTCCGAGGTATCGAACAAGTCGGCGAGCTCCTGCTCAGCGGCTGCGCTAGTCAGGACTGCCGACAATACTAACAGCACGAAAAAACAGGAGATGCCTTTCATGTTTATATTCAGGTGTCGGCTAATAAAAACGATGGATGTAAGACCTCTTGCTGCTGATTCTATTAGTGTGAGGTCGATGGCCACGCTCGTTAAGACCAATGATTGCAGGATAGTGATTGACCCGAGCGCTGCTCTTGGGCCCTCGAGATACGGCCTCCCGCCGACGAAGAGAGAAGAGAAGGCGCTGGAAAAAGCTCTTAAGGAGATACACAACATAGCAGATAAGTCGGACATATTGATGATCACCCATTACCACTATGACCATTTCGACCAAGGCGGGGCTCACTTCAAGGGAAAGACAGTCTATGCGAAGGATATCTCTAAGGATATAAACAAGAGCCAGACCAATAGGGGTACTGAGTTTAAGGAGGCCGTGAGCGACTCTTGTGAACTCGTCTATGCGGACGGGAAAGAATTCAAGTGCGGCAAGACGAAGATCCGATTCTCGCCGCCGATGTTCCACGGGCCGGAAGGCATCAGGCTCGGTTACGTCCTGATGGTGGCGATAACCGATGGGAACGGATTGCACGGCGAGGAGACCTTCGTCTATGCCTCGGACGTACAGGGCCCTGTGACGAAGGAAGCGACGGAGTGGATAATCGCGCAGAAGCCGGATCTGATTTATATTGACGGGCCGCCGATACTCTTCCTAGGGTGGAAATTCAGCCACAAGAACCTGGAGCAGTCTGTCGAGAACTTCAGGAGGTTGCTCAAGGAGACGAAGGCGAGGATAATCCTGGACCACCACCTCTTAAGGAGTCTTGATTATAAGGAGAAGTTCTCGGTGTGGGGCGACAAGCGGGTGATGACCGCCGCCGAGTTCCTGGGAAAAGAGAACACTATGCTCGAAGCGCACAGGAAGGAACTGTGGGGCAAGTGAATACCATTAGGACTGAACTCACCTTTTATGCTTTGGCAGCCCATGGAATCGTTCCACCGCGCCCGGCGAAGGGAAATGGCCATGTGCGAGAAATCTCTTTTGATACGCCATTATATCTCTTAATGGAAGTTTGGTCTTGCGGTGCGTCTCGACTGCGGCTTCGATGAGTGATACTGGGTCTTCCTCCCCCACATTATCCGCCAGATGCTCAAGGAATGCCGGGATAAGCTTCTTGTCTTTGGCCGCCCCCATGAGCCAAGGGAGGTGGCCTATGAAGTCCGTACTGCGGCCCGCCTTCTTGACCCTGTCGGCTGAAGTAAGTACATGGTCCATCAACCCAGGGAGCTCCTCGGGGGCATAACCGCCATATCTTATCATATGAGACATTGTATATGGACCTTCGGGGTATACCTTCTTGATGCGGCCCATCTGATTGTTGATTATGGGGATGGAAGGGCCTATGGTATCGGGGCCTATGGTCTTCGCACGAAGCCCGCACGCCAGTGCTGTGCAAATGTCTTGGTGACTCTTTTGGGTGAGCTCCTTAAGCCTGCGGCGTACCGACGACAGGACAGGGCCTATATGTGTCTTGTCCAGGGCACCGGATTCCAACCCCGGGAACAACGCAAGATACAGGTTCTCGGGATCGCCGCCCTCATCTGCGTATTCCCTTAGGTGGCGGCCGAGTAGTCGGACCCCATCAAGTGAGAGTCCGGATGTCATTATACTTTGTGTGAGCATCTGGGGGAAGTCAGTTTTCCGTGAGGCATCATGTTTATCGAAGGCACTGAGGTAATCCCTTAGGGTATCGGGAGTCACACCTTCCAAGCCGTTGAAGAATTCAAAGGCCTTATTGCCATGTCTATCGTTCAATTTGGTGAGATAATGTACCCTGAGGGAATGTTCAGTTAGGTCCTTGACTGGCGGGACCACCCTGGCCAGGTCCGCTGGGGGGAGGTCCGCGTACTCACTGTATCTCTTCACTAGATCCGCAACAGGGAAATGGCCGCGCTTGATGAATTCGTCCTGGGCTTCGATTATATGTTTGAGCGGCACCTCATGTATATGCGCCAACATAGCATGTTTGGTCAGCTCATCAGGCGGGTATTCTTTAGCGTGCGAACGCACATGCTCAAGCAGCTCTGGTGTAAAGGAATCGAACAAGCGCTTGGGGTATGCTGAGGAAAGGCCTGCGTTGAATAGAAAGTCGCTTATAGCGCTTGTAAGCTTTTCCGGGTCGCGGCGATGTTTTATGCAAAGTTTCAGGAATGGAGCAAATCGGTCGATACGTCCGGCGTCGAGGTCCTGAAAACGGGCCGCCTGGATAAGGGAGTTGGTTACCAGGTCCGGATTTATCTTCGCCTTCGCGGTGGCCTCGGCTATGGGCGCGATGCGCTCCAGCTCCTCCAGTCTGAGCGGGTGGTTGGCAGTCCTGATGCCCGTCAAGAGAGCCCCGGTAAAGCCCCAAGAAGGAAAGCCGGCATCAGAAGCGTACTTCAAGGTACTTGTCAGGGAGCGCACCGTCTCCGGCTTCAAGCCGTGCAGGCGCCTAAGCTCCCTGGCGAGGCTGGCATTGTTTGTGCGATGCTGGAACATCCCATCCATCTCCTCCAAAGCCTTGTAAAGCTCTTTGTTTTCAGCCATCCTTTTTCTTGTCTCGGTTATCTTTTTCGCCCCACCCTCTGGTGAAAGTTCACCACCGAGTTTATCGTCGGGTAATGGCCCTTGTCAATGAACTCCCGCTGGTACTCCATGACCCTAACGAGAGGAACGAAACCTCCGAACCGCCCGTAGAGTTTTATCGCGTCGCTCGTCATCGTCCCCGGGTCGTACTTGTCCGCATGTGCGAATATGTGCTCATTGAATCTGGGCAGGGTGCGAGCGTTAAGGAGGCCGATCTTGATGCCCCTTGCGTAGGGTTCGGCCAGATTGCCTGGGTTGTGACCCGCCCTGGCCGAGGCTTCCATACCGGAGAGGAGCATCGGCATGTGCCTCGGTTTAAGAGACTCCACACTAAATGCGGACTCCATCCCTCTCCTCACATCCTGGCGGTCGTGACCCGCCTTCTCAGCCGTATCCAATATCTGCTTAAACCGTTCGGAATAAGGCCCCATGGTCTTTTCATCTATAAGCTTATGGCTGATAGCTTCAGTCAATATTTTACTAAGATTGAAGACATCGCCCCCGGAATCTTTTACCCTCGCAAAGAAACGATCGAAGTGGTCAAGATATGCGGGCAGTTGTTTCTTCTTTATCGAATGATTACACAAACCTTGTGAGAGCAGATAGGCCAGCTCGTATGCATAACGCTTCTTTGCCGCATCAACAAGACGCGGATGCAGGGAATGGAAGGTCTTTTGGTCCATTGCATGGGGGATGAATATATGCTCCAATGCAAGAAGATAGGTCGTGCTAGAATTGGCCTTATCATCTCCGCGCAGGGCGTCCATGCCGGCGTTTATCATCCTCAAGGAGCGGGGAAGGCTCCTCTCCTTGACCGTATCTAATGCAAGACCCGTAGCAAGAGTTCTAGAAAGCGACTTGAATTCCTTGCTATCTTCAAGGGCTTTCCTGATCTGCTCGGCGGAGCGACGAAGATTCCGTCTCGACAGATTCCCCGAAGTCAGCCCGGCGATCAGGGGGTCAGTAAGGTCGTAGGGGTCATGGCCGTGTTCTGCGGCCGTGACTAGCGAATGCGTCATACTAGTGATGTCTCCCGGCTTCAGGATGCCCTTGTTTAGGTTCGTTCCCAGAGTCTCGATTAGGGCGCCAGGGCTCTTTCCGGCCTTGGATGCCGCCATGAGTGGGATGGAAAGACGTGAGAGGGCGTCAGCATCTATCCGCGAGGGATAGACTGTCGGCTCGTCGCCGTAGCTGCTCTCGAACATCCGGCTATGCAGAGTCTTTGCGAAATCCTTAGCCTTACTCTCACTGGTCGAGGTCATGACCCTGAGTATCGAGGCCGCAGTCTCCGGGGTCATGCCATCCAGCTCGCCCATCTTTTTAGCCAGGCCCTCATGGTAGCTTGCGATCTTCTTCAAGACGTCCTGCAGTTCAGCGTTTCCAGTCATCGCTTTTTTCAGTTACCCCCTCTTCTTCCTCTTAGTGACTATCTTGTGATAATCGGCCATTGCCTGCGCCATGGGCAGATGGCCCTTGCGCAGGAACTCATCCTGGTATTTAAAGACCTTATTCCAAGGGACTCCTTTCTTATGTGCCAGGGCCGCCTGGCCGGCGAGGACGTGCAGATCCGGGTGGCCGGCGTGCTTCCCGAGATGCTCCATGAAAAGAGGCAGGGCCCTGGGACCAAGCCCCGACTTGAATGCATAAGTGACAGCCCCAAATAACCTACCCGGGTCCCGGCCGGCCCTTACCTCGGTTTCGAGATGGGGCATCACTGCATGAAGATGCTGCGCACGCATCCCTGAAGCCCCGCGAGCATTCAATGCCCGCATCAGCAGGGTCGCGCTGTGGCCGGATTTGAGTGTGCCGATTATCAGGGGCTTTACCATCTCCAGAGTCCTGCGGCTAAGGGTCCTATCCCTCATCCCCGTCCTGATATAATAGTCTAGATCATATGCGAAGACGCCGTCTTTCTTTAGGTCGTGGAAAAGGCAGGTCACAGACTTCGCATAGGCTGGCAGCGACTTTTGCGAGATGAGCTTCGAACCAAGCCCCTCGATGAGCGGGCGGACCACGAAGTCGGGGTCGATGTCCTTGGCCGCCGCGTCGACGGCGTATGCGGCCAGCGGTTCCAATGCCTCCTGGGGCAATCTCTTTTTGAGCAACGAGTAATTGATGCTATTCAACATGTTGGCACCACCCCATTTGGCGGCGGCCGATAATGCTGGTGCTATAGTCTTCAATGCTCCACGGTCGATTCCACCATACTTCAGGGCGTTCCGGAGGCAATAGCCGAGCTGAAAATCGATCGAGAGTACAGCGGGCCGGTCATTGACGAGCGCGCTATGGATATGCTTAGCAGTAACCTCGTCTATCCCGAGCTCATTGAGGCGGCGGGCTAGATCAGGGTCAAGTGTGCGTATGGCCTTCATCGCCGCCTTTAGTCCCGGGGGTTTCCTCTTGGTCATGGTCGAGTCATAGTCAAGACTAAACTAAGTATAATGGGGTGACGGATAAAAGTCCTAGATGCAATCAGTCCAGCTCGTCCCAGACGGCGTTCGCTATGAGCTTCTTCGACGCCGGGCCGACATGCTCGACGCCCGTCTTCGAGACCAAATAGACCTCGTTCGTATCCGAGCCCATCGCAGAGGCATCGTTGGCGACTACGAGGTCGGCGTCTTCGAGGAGCTCCTTGGCCCGGGCGACCAGGTCACCACCCGACTCGACCTTGAAGGCGACTATCCTCATGTCGGGAGCCAGCTTCCTGACTTCGTGGATGAGCTTGGGCGTGGGTTTGAGATGTAGTGTAATTTCCTGGCCGCTCTTGATCTTCCCTGGTGCGATCTCAACAGGCGTATAGTCGGCGACTGCGGCCGCGGATATGAAGATATAACAATCGTTATATTCCGCCAGAACCGCATCGAGCATCTCCTTGGCAGTGCTTACTGGTATCTTCTTCGCTGCCCCAGGGAGCGGCACCGAAACCGGGCCGTGGATTATTGTAATATCATGGCCGCGCTTGATACCTTCTTCGGCTAGTGCGGCGCCCATCCTGCCGCTGCTCTTGTTGGATATGAAGCGGATATCATCTATCGGCTCCTGCGTGGGGCCGAGGGTTATGAGGACTTTCGTCTTTGCCATCTTTATAATCTTAGGAGCTTCAAGTCAGAATGCCTCCAGCACGGCGCGTGCTACCACTTCCCAGTCGAGCTTCGCCTTGCCCTCCTCTTCCTTCGGCTCAACGAACTTGATGCCTGCCTTAGCGAGCTTGGCTATGTTCTCGACGACGAATGGATTCTCATACATGGAGCCGTGCATCGCAGGGGCGATGAGTATCGGCATCTTCGAGCCGAGCGCCGTGGATGCGAAGGTGGTCACGGGCGTGTCATCTATGCCATTGGCTATCTTGGATATAGTGTTGGCTGTAGCTGGTGAGATGAGGAGAATATCCGCACGCCTGTCGTGGGCTCCGCAGTATTCGACGTGCTCGCAGTCGCCGGTGAGTTCAGTTATGGTCTTCTTGCCGGTTATGCACTGCAGGGCGTAGGGGTGGATTATCCATTTGGCGCCATCGGACATGACGCAGACGATATCGGCACCGTGGCGCATGAGCTCGCGCGCTATCTTCGGTGATTCGATAGCAGCGATGCTGCCGCAGACTGCGAGGACTATGCGCTTTCCTTCCAGCTTCTTCGAACGCGTGCCAGAAATAGTCTTTTGGTGTTCCACGATAATATTGCGCGTTTTTCTTTTTAAAATCCTTTGAATAGCAAAATGAGCCCAAGAGGTCGTGGAGGCGGTCGCACCGTAAGGCGGATAAGGAGAGGTGGGAGAAGAAGCGAAAACAGCGAAGGGTCATTGCCTGAAGGTATGTGGCGTTCCAACAGCCCGGGCGTCACACAGGGAACAAGCGACGGGAAGGCCCCGCGTGTGTCCGCCAAAAGGCGGAGGAGACCCTAAGCCCGATGAGAAAGGGAAAATAGAAAAAGAGGTAGGCCCAGCCTACCAGCTGCCAAGAGAGTTCTTCTTGGATTTCTTGCGCCTGTCGACGACAAATAAGAAGAGTATTCCTGCGAAAGCAAAGAGGCCCAAGATCGTCATGAGGTCAGAAAAGTCACCAGATACTGCCATAGGCGCCGGAGGTGCCGCAGGCTCTGCTACCGGCTCCGGTGTCGGCTCAGGCGCCGGAGGTGCCGCAGGCTGTTCATCAGAAGTGGTATCCACAGTCGGAGGCTCCGGTGTCGGCTCCGGGACGTCAGGCGCCGGAGGTGCCGGGATGTTTGCCGACGGGACTATTAGTGTAGTCGTGCCGCCGGTATAAGTCTTTTTCTCTTTGCACTTCCCGCAATCGTCCTCGCAGTTATCACAATCCTCATCGCCGTTGCAAACGCCGTCTCCACAAGCCGTACCGCAGTCGTCTACGCAATTAGTGGTGTCTTCAGCTCCGTTGCAAACGCCGTCTCCACAAGCCGTACCGCAGTCGTCTACGCAATTAGTGGTGTCTTCAGCTCCGTTGCAAACGCCGTCTCCACAGATCGAACCGCAGTCGTCCGGACAGTCTACACTTGACTCCGCCCCGTTGCATGCACCGTCTCCACAGATCGAACCGCAGTCGTCCGGACAGTCTACACTTGACTCCGCCCCGTTGCATGCACCGTCTCCACAGATCGAACCGCAGTCGTCCGGACAAGTTACAGTATCTTCGCCACCCCAAGTAGCATCACAAACCCCGTCACCACAGCTAGGACATGGGAAGGTGCATGAGTCTGGACCGCCTTCATCCCAGTCGCGAGCCAAATCACAGCGATTATCCTGGCCTGTATTATTTATGTTGATGCCTAGCTGGTCTTCTATGTCGAAGACATTATTGCCGCAGAGTAGTGAATTGGACACCAAGGTGTGAAAGGTCCAAGACGCTGAAAGGATCAATCCACGCTCATTGTCTGTTATCTGGCTATCCCTTAAGATATTCCAGAAATTAGTCTCAGTGGGGTGGCCATAAAAAACAAACCCGTATTTTGTATTATCATATGCCGCCACTGAATCGAATAGATTCAAGTCACCCAAGACAGCGATTCCGACCCTATTTGCATGCGCAGTAATATCAATTGCGGTGCAGTAGTCTGAATACATGATAGTTAAGCCTACTCCATTACTAGTGAGCTCGGAATCCAAAAACGTCGAATTCGTCACATTCATGGCATAAATGGCATTACTGAAATCAGCTACATTGCAATTTGAGACTGATATGTTCGAAATATTAGTAGCGAATACAGCTATTTCTGCTGAACTACCTGTTATATTATGGCCCCCACAGTCGAAAGCCTTGTCATCCGAGGTCATACTAACGCACCTCCCAGCGGATACTATATCCTGTGTCAAGGTCACAGAATCACAATTGATATCATTAACGGCAGCCGTGCAGTCGGCGCAGCCATCACATTCACAGTTGCCTGCGCCGTCATTGGTGAATGCTGACGCAGAAGACATCAATAGAACCAATACCAGCCCAAAACACAATATAGATTTCATAGTCTCCGATACCCCTCCAGATAAATTCAGAAAATTACGGTATATCTAGGCATACATAAATAAAAATAGATGGCCCGCTTTCACTAGGACCCCCCCCCAAAGCTTTGCAAAGCTCTCCAACGCTGGATTTTTTAAGCAGAGCTCACTAAGATACAGGCATAGAGCTAGAGAACATCATGGCTGAGAAGATATGTGTGCTGGACACGACTCTGCGCGACGGCGAGCAGACGCCGGGGGTATCATTGAGCCCCAAGGAGAAGCTGATGATAGCCAAGGCTCTTGACGGTCTTGGGGTCGACGAGCTCGAAGCCGGTTCAGTAGCGACCAGCGAAGGTGAGAGGAAGGCTATGAGACTCATAGCCAACGAGGGGCTGGATGCCAAGGTCTTGAGCTTTGCACGAGTGATGAGGAAGGAGATCGACACATGCCTCGAATGTGATGTCGATGGCCTGTTCCTTGTCGCGCCTACATCAGAGGACCACATCAAGTTCAAGCTGAAGACGACTCCGGATAAACTGGTAGGGTCGGTCTTGGATGTAGCAGATTACGCAAAAAGCCACGGGCTCTTCATCGACCTGTGTTGTGAGGACGGCTCGAGGACGAAGCTGGATTTCTTGAGAGAGCTCCTGGAGGCCGCCAAGGCGAAGATAGACCGGTTCACGGTCGCCGATACAGTGGGTGCCGCCACGCCGGAATCGATGACAGGGATATTCGCAGGGCTGTCTGACCTGGGCGTCCCGCTCGGGGTCCACTGCCATGACGACCTGGGCCTTGCGGTAGCCAATACCCTCGCAGCGGTGAAGGCCGGAGCAGGGACTGTCGACGTCACTGTCAACGGCCTGGGCGAGCGGGCCGGGAACGCGCCGCTGGAAGAGGTCGTCAGCGCGCTTGGCGTCCTTTACGGATACGGGACTAACATAAAGCCTGAGCACATCTACAAGGTGTCCAGACAGGTCGAGGAATTGACGGGTGTGGCAGTCCAGGCGAACAAGGCGCTAGTGGGGAAGAACGCATTCACCCACGAATCCGGGATACATGTGGACGGGATACTCAAGAGGCCGGAGACTTATGAGTTCGTCAAGCCGTCCCTCGTCGGGCGGAAGCGGGTCTTCAGGTTCGGGAAGCATGTCGGGTCGAAAGGCCTCAAGGTCATACTCAAGCGCGTCAAGATCAACGTGAGCGAAGAACAATTCAAACAGGTCTTGAGAGAGATAAAAGCCCTTGGCGACAAAGGGAAGGTCGTGACGGACGCAGACTTACGCGCTATCATCGAACAGATAAAGGGCGAGAAGAAGAAGCGTTTCATAGAACTGGGCGAGCTGATGGCGATATCGGGGAACAAGATAATCCCGGAGGCCACGGTCAGTGCGAAGGTCGCCGGGAAGCCTGCTAAGGCGACCGCAACGGGAGACGGCCCGGTGGACGCCGCGATAAACGCATTAGAGAAGATAGTCGGCGATGTGAATGTCAGCCTAGAGGAATACCACGTCGATGCCATAACCGGCGGGAGCGATGCGACTGTCAATGTCACCGTCAAGCTGAAGGGCCGCGGCAGGGTCATAACTGCAAGCGGCAGCCATACCGACATAATCATGGCCTCTGTGATGGCCATGGTCAACGGCATAAACTACCTTCTTGGATGACCGTCTTGGGGGTGGCACATGGGGTCCCCACCCAACACTTCTATTCGTTTTTATCCTTTCCCCCATTAAACTCAAATCCGTCAAATAAAATGGCCAAACCAGGTTACTGTGACATGAGGGGGATGCTTTCGTTCCACCTACTCTGGCTTCTGAGGAAGGGGGACCGATGTGGTGAAGACCTAGCCAAGGAACTGGAGGCGAGAAGGGGCGAGAGGCCGAACCCAGGGACCATCTACCCGGCCCTCAAGAGCCTAGCTAACGCGGGACTCATCGAGAGCTCGAAAAAGGACCGGAGGGTCTTCTACAAACTGACATACGAGGGCAGGATGGAGCTCGACGTGGCTACAGGATATTTCAAGCAGGTCTTTGGTGAGATAGTAGATTCCAGCCTCGCACCGGCTGCTATATCGGCGGTCAGCGGAGACGGAGAGGACGTAGTCGCAGAAGAGGCATCTGAAAAAGCAATAGCCGAAGAAGCATCGGAGAAGATGCCATCGTCCGAAAAATCCGAAAACGTGGCGGAAGAAGCGGTCGAGAAGACTGAACCCGCAGAAGAAGGCCGGACTGAGAGCGCTGGCGAAGCAGTCGAGAAACCAAAAGAGCCGGAAGCACCGATATTCCAGGAAGTCAAGAAGGGGTCGACGGGCGGGAAGACCGAAGAAACAGAGGAAGAAGAGGAAGAGAGTATAGACGAAGAGGACATAGATGTCGGACCGGGGGAGTCCGAACCTGAAGAGGGACCCGAGGAAGAAGAGGCCATAGAGAGGAAAGACGACCTGGGCATAGATTACATCTAATGAGTCCATTGGGGCCGCGGCACGACCTGATAATGCGCGGGCTTGCGGAGCGGCGAAGGCGGATGCGCGAACGCGAAACGAACGAACGTGAATTGAAAGAGCTCAAGGCCGTGAAGGATGAATACTACCTCGACCTGGAAGCCGAAGCATTCCTGAAGTGTGCTGTTGACTTGCTATTCAAAGAGTATGGGCGACTCCCCAACGATCAAAAGCGCCGCGTGGTGAAGGAATTGAGCCTCATGCTCAATGAGAACGGGCCACCTGAAAAGCCGCTGAAGCTTTTACTTAGGGAAGTTGTAAATAAGGTCAGGGGGGAGTAGCAGGGAGTGCGGGACAGAATATGACTTTTTCCAAGACCATAGTCGGCGGGACTTTCGACCATTTCCATAAGGGTCATGAAGCCATCCTGGAGACGGCATGCGATCTGAGCGGTTCTATCATCGTGGGCATAACCGGGGACGAATTCGCCGAAAAGTTCAGGACCGGACAGATCGAACCGTTCCAGATAAGGAAACAGAAGGTCGAGAAGTTCCTGGACAGTCTGGGTACGAGATACAGCATCGTCGAGATAAATGATTTCTACGGCCCATCCACTACCGAAAAAGGGCTTGATGCGATAGTAGTGAGTGAGGAGACCTCCCTTAGGGCAAAAGAGATAAATGCCGTACGGGTCAAGAAGGGCCTGAAGAAGATGTCAATCGTCGAAGTGCCCTATGTCTTGGCTGAGGACGGCAAGCCCATCAGCAGCGAACGTATCCGGCGCGGAGAGATAGACGAAGAGGGGAAAAAGCGATCAAGATGAAAAGGATATTGGTCTTTACCGACCTGCATGGGGAGCGAAGGATGGTAGATGTGGCCAAGACCCTCGCTACGAAGGAGGGCATCGATATGATCGTGTTCTTGGGGGATTTCTCAAGCAAAGTCGGCGATGTCAAGGCCAATATCGATGATGCGGCATATTTAGTCGGCCAGTTGGGGGAAGTAGCGCAAGTGAGATGCCTTTTCGGGAACTGCGATGTGCCGGAGGTGGAGAAATTCCTGGACAAAGAAGGAGTCCTATTACACAAGCAGCTTCTTGGGCTGGGTAAGACCGTTGCGATAGGCTTCGGGGGCAGCTCCCCGACGCCATTCCACACCCCAAGCGAGTTCAGCGAAGGCGAGATAGAGGGTGATTTGGAGTACCTGGTAGACGAAGCCACTAAGATGGAAGCTCAGAGACTCATCGTATTCAGCCACGTGCCGCCGAAGAATACAAAGGCAGATGAACTGCCGGGAGGGGGCCATGCAGGCAGCAGCGCTCTTCGCAGCATAATCGATAAGTACCAGCCGAACCTTTGCGTATGCGGGCATATCCATGAGGCGAAGAGTATGGATTTCGTGGGCCAGACGAGCATCATAAACGTGGGGCCAGTCAGGGATGGGAATTTCCTGGTCATCGAGGTCAACGGGAAGATAACCACCCGTGAGATAAAGGTTTGAAGCATTAAGCTTATAGTCCGCCTTTTTATAATATCTCCCATCAAATTCTGCGATGATACTAGTGAAAGGTCGGGGATACCAGACGCCGTTCGTCAAGGATATGCTTGTGCAGTCTGTGACGCGCGCCGGGATGAAGCCATGGCAGGCACACAGCTTCGCATCCGAGGTAGCCGATGAACTCTTGGGAAAAGAGATAAATGGCATAACCAGCGAAGAGTTGGCAGAGCTAGTCTATACACGCCTTAAAGACTTAAATGAAAGAGTGGCGGAAAGATACAATATTTGGAGGGAGATAGGTAAAGGTGACCACGAACCGCCCATAATCCTGCTGGGTGGGGGCACAGGTGTCGGTACGACGACGGTTGGTACGGAAGTCGCGCACAGAATGGGTATCAAGAATGTGATAGCCACCGATTCGATACGGGAGATAATGAGGAAGACAGTATCCGATAAACTATTGCCAGTATTGCACGCATCATCCTACGACGCTCATAAGTGCATGAAAGTGCCGATAGCAAAGGAAAAAGACAAGGTCATAGTATCGTTCCTACTTCAGACATGGGCTGTCAGTGTAGGTATCGAAGCCATAATCGAAAGGGCAATGAAAGAGGGGACGCCCACCATGGTTGAGGGGCTACATGTTGTGCCGGGTTTCATACCTGAGAATTATCTAAAACAGGACAATGTTCTCCTTTTCATGCTGCACCTGAAGGACGAAAAAGAGCATAAGAACCGTTTTTATAGCAGGGCGTTCGAGACGAAGTTCAAACGGTCGGTAGAAAGTTATATAGAGAATTTCGAACATATCCGCAAAATCCAAAAGTATATCATGGGGCTTGCAAAAGATGGTGAAATACCCATATTGGAGAATACCGATGCTGAAAGGACTGTGACGGAGATAATGGACCAAAGCATAAGCGCGATGGTCAAACAACGGAGGAAGTCATGATGAAAAAACGCGGAGGAGGAAAAGGGGCAACGCCGGCAGAGAAGGTGAGCGAGGAAGAAGTCTTCGGCGGCATTGAGATAAAGGTCATCAAAGGCAGGAAGAGCCAGGCCGCTGAAGGGCCTTTACTGTCAGGAGATAGGGTCGTAGTCACGGATCATACTCTGGCAAGCCAGCTCTTCAACAAGAGCTTTGGCGACATGAAGAGGAATAAGGTATATCTCAACCTCTATGAAGCCTGCCTGCTCGTTGACGAGGGCAAACTAGATATCTCTGACAAAGGCAAATCTGTGGATCTAAGGGGATTACTGAACAAGGGTAAAAGACTTGACAAGGACTTCGCGATGAAGTACGATGTTTTCCGCGACCTTAGGATGTCCAGGGGGTATGTCACCAAAAGCGGGATAAAGTTCGGCGCTGACTTCGTAGTCTATGACCGGGGCAAGAGCCCGGGGAAGGCGCACTCGAAGTGGATGGTCAAGGTAGTCCCGGAGATAGCGCGCATGAATCTCAATGACATAACACTGGCTGCTCGATTGGCGACCAATGTCAAGAAACGGATGATCTATGCTGTCGTTACGGAGAGGGGACCAGTGTACTACGAAGTCGCGCGCGCGAAATTTTAATGTAATTGTAATATGATGCTATTTGACATATAGCTTGAATTGCAATGTAACTTTATACTTTATTGTAATGTGATCATACCCAGATAGTAGACATATACTGTAGTGTAAAAACTAGTTGCAGATTATTTCCTTCTTCGTTTCAATTCTTGCAACACTTGCCCAAAATCAGCTCCCTGTGAAGCCACAAGGACCATCAGGTGATAGAGTAGGTCGGAGCATTCCCAGATAAGCGAGTCCTTCTCATCGACATCCCCGACTATACCTTTCTCCACTGCTTCCTCTATCTCCCCCAATTCCTCCTCAAGTTTCTCTAGGATCTTCTTTGGGTCAGTGAGAAGCTTATTTGTATAAGAGCCTGTCTTCGGATTAGCTCTCCTGTCTTCTATGATGCCCCATAACTCACTGATGACTTCGATATCGTTTTTTTTCATCTATAGTGTTTTGAGGTCTGAGTTAAAAAATCATTCAAATGCCCGCGAGACGTGATGCTCTTTGGCGAACCTCACGACATTGTCG
>Ga0180434_10001640_pt1 | contig 31545 bp, 27 predicted proteins | sample SS_ome_7_FD_132453 | JGI IMG/M metagenome (GOLD analysis project Ga0180434, IMG submission 132453) | Hypersaline lake sediment archaeal communities from the Salton Sea, California, USA - SS_1_D_2 metaG | ecosystem: Environmental > Aquatic > Non-marine Saline and Alkaline > Hypersaline >... | reverse complement strand
GCGGCCCCAGCCGACCTCTTCACCATCGCCGGCCACCTGCATCCCACGATCTCCCTCCGCAGTCCCAGCGGCGACCGCCTGTCTGGCCGCTGTTTTGTAGTCACTTCCGGCCTACTGGTACTGCCCGCCTTTGGGTCCTTCACAGGCGGGCATCGAATAACGGCCAGTTTTGATACCCAATGCTGGCTGGCTGCGGATGACGGTGTCTTCGATTTGACAAGCTTTGCCAAGCCCTCCGACTCGAGCCATCTTCAGCATTAGCAACACAGCATTCAGTGTTCTTCGAGGCTGGCGTAGCCCACGTAAAGACTCTCAGTCACTCGTCGCGCCGTCAGTGGCAGTTGCCCAAACGTTTGTGCCGCCACATCACCGGCTGCTCCATGCACCCAGGCCCCCAGCCGGGCGGCGTCATAAGGCCCCAGCCCCTGGCCGATCAGGGCTGCGATCACGCCGGTCAGCACATCGCCCGTGCCGGCGGTGGCCATGCCGGGATTACCGGTTTCGTTGTGAGCCTGACGACTGCCGTCGGTGATCAGTGAATCAGGGCCTTTGAACACCAAAACGCAGCCGGTGTCGCGAGCAAGAGCAATGGCAGCCTGCTCCAGCCGCTCCCGGTCGGCAGCCGCAGCACGGGAGGGCCCTTCACCGAGCAATCGCTGCAGTTCGCCAGCATGAGGAGTCAGCACGCGGGGGCCGGCATGGTCGGCAACCGCAGGGGGGGCAAGCTGCGAGAGAGCCCATAACGCATCGGCGTCAAAGACAGCCGGCATCGGCAGGGTCTTCCAGAGTTTGGCGACGATCTCGATGATCGCCTCACTGCGGCCCAGGCCCGGCCCCACCGCCACGGCATCGGCACTTGCCGCCCGCTCTCTAATCAGCGGCAGCGCCGCGGCGGCGAACCGGCCTGCCTCGTCCTCCGGCAGGCCACAGGTCATCACGCACGGATCAAACCCCGCCACCGTTGCCTGGATCGACTCGGGCACCACCGCCTCGACCAATCCCGCCCCACTGCGGAGCGCCGCCATCGACGCCAGGGCCGCCGCCCCCGCCATACCGCGGCTGCCGGCCACCACCACCACCCGCCCATAGTCATATTTGCTCGACTCACGCCGGCGGGGTGGCAGCCGGGGCAGATCGGGGGGTGGCGTAGTCGTTTGGTCGGCCATGGGAGGTGCCTGCGGGGTATTCGAGAGACAAAAGAATCCAGGCCACCATGGGCGGCCGATTTGCCGCTACCTTGACGGAAACCACACAGAAGGGCTACCTTCGCCGCGATTCTGGCGGGATTTCTACCCGTTGGCGACACCTCCTCTTTGTGGGGGCATCTCCAGCACGGGCATGGCCGCCGCAGCGATCAAATACTACCGATCACCGCCCGAGGAGCACCGGACGCATGAGCGGGTCCCAGTCAACGACCGACGTATTCGACATGCGGAAGGTCCGCAAGCTGATTGAACTGATGAAAGAGCACGATCTCACTGAGATCGACCTGAAGCAGGCCGACAGCGCCGTGCGGATTAAGCGGGGCGGAGAGGTTGTCTCCTACGCACCTCCGGCCGCACCGCCGGCTGCCGCACCAGCACCGGTCGCCGCCACTGATGCCGGCGGGCCCTCTGCCGAAGATGCCCACATGGTGCTCGTGAAGAGCCCGATGGTCGGCACCTTCTATCAGGCCTCCAGTCCCGAAAACCCCCCGTTCGTCAAGGTCGGTGATCGGATCGGTCCCGAGAAGACCGTCTGCATCGTGGAGGCGATGAAGGTCTTCAACGAGATCCCCGCCGGCGTGTCGGGACAGGTCGTGGCCGTTCTCGTCGAGAACGGCGCCCCGGTCGAGTTCGGCCAGCCGCTGATCAAGGTCGATCCGGGGGCGTGACCCGAGCGGGGCCGCAGCCGACCACAGCGGGGCTGCCGCAACAGCCGGCTCGGTCACAACCGGCCGCCCAACCAGCAAGCCCCGGCAGCTTGCCCAACCCATCCAGCAGCAGCCATGTTCAACCGCATCTTGATTGCCAACCGCGGAGAGATCGCCCTGCGGGTGATCCGTGCCTGCCGCGAACTCGGTATCGAAACGGTCGCCGTCTACAGCGAGGCCGATCGTGACGCCCCCTACCTCAACCTGGCTGATGAGGCGATCTGCATTGGACCGGCCCGGGCAGCCGACAGCTACCTGCGGATCGACCGGGTGATCAGCGCGGCTGAAATCGGCAACGTGCAGGCAATTCACCCCGGTTATGGGTTTCTGTCGGAGAACTCACACTTTGCTGAGGTCTGCCGCTCCTGCGACATCGGCTTCATCGGCCCCACTCCCGAAGCCATGGAACGGGTGGGCGACAAGAACTCGGCCAGGGCACTCGCCCGGGAGGCCAACGTGCCGACCGTCCCCGGCAGTGCCGGTCTGCTCTCGGGTGAACAGGAGGCGATCAAGGTCGCCAAGGAGATCGGCTTTCCCGTCCTGCTCAAGGCGACCGCTGGCGGTGGCGGCAAGGGCATGCGGGTGGCCGCCAACGATCTCGCCCTCTCCACCGCTTGGCAGCAGGCCTCGGCCGAAGCCCAGGCCGCCTTTGGCAACGCCGGCATCTACATCGAAAAATATGTCGAGAAGCCGCGGCATGTGGAAATTCAGGTGCTCGGCGACCAGCACGGCACCATGCTGCATCTCTGGGAGCGGGACTGCTCAACCCAGCGGAGGCACCAGAAACTGATCGAAGAGAGTCCCTCTCCGAGGCTGCCCCACGAGACCCGCGAGGCTATGGCTGCCGCCGCAGTCCGGCTGGCCAAGGCGGCCGGTTACTACTCCGCCGGGACCGTCGAATTCATCGTCGACCAGGACAACAACTTTTATTTCATTGAGATCAATGCCCGCATCCAAGTCGAGCACCCCGTCACCGAAATGGTCACTGGGATTGACCTCGTAAAGGCCCAGATCCGCATCGCTGCCGGTGAGCAGCTCTCCCTGACGCAGGATGACATCGTCCCCCACGGCCACGCGATTGAATGCCGGATCAACGCCGAAGATCCGGCCGCCAACTTCCGGCCCTGTCCCGGCCGAATCGACCAGCTCATTGCCCCCGGCGGCTTTGGGGTACGGTTCGACTCGCACGTGGCAGCCGGCTATGTCGTACCCCCTCACTACGACTCGCTGATCGGCAAACTGATCGTCCATCAGCCGACCCGCGGCGAAGCGATTGAAACGATGACCCGGGCCCTGCGAGAGCTGCAGGTCAAGGGCATTGCCACCACCGCCCCGCTGCATCTCGATCTGCTGGCCCACGCGGCCTTCCACGACGCCACGATCGACACCAAGTTCGTCGAACGGCTGCTGGCGGAGTGAACGTGAGCTGCATGTGAGCGGCTGATGAGGCTTGCCGAAGCCCCCGCCTGGTTCTTTTCAGCGCTTCATTGGGTGAGGGGCAGGCCCGTGCCAATTGAGCGGCGTCGGAAACTGAGCGCAGCCGGGATGGCGAAGCGAAGTTTCCGTCGAGTGAGTGAAGGCCAGGAGGGCCAAAACGAACGTCCAGCGAGATGGCACGAGCCCGCCCCGACGCTTCAAAGACGACTCCCGGAAATCGCCAGGCAAGCCCCTGTGAAAGCCGGGAACCGCTTGCTAGATTCCGAGCACCGGTTTGGCATCCTTCCGTCCGTCCCTGCTGGAGTTTCTGGTTTCATGGTCGAGTCGCTTTCCCGCCCGCCAAAGGCAGTCCATCACTTTCATCGCGTCGCCATCCTGTTTGCCGGGGGCCCGGCCCCGGGGGCCAACGCGGTGATCTCGACCGCGGCCACCTCGTTTCTGCGGGAAAACACCGAGGTGATCGGCATGAAACACGGCTATTCGTCGCTGGCCGACTTCTCGGCCGACGAGCCGCTGGTTGAGGGCCGGGACTACATCAAGGTCAACCACGCCTTTCTGAAGCGGACCCGCTCTGGCCAGGGCATCATGCTCGGCACCGCCCGGACCAACCCGGGCAAGCACATCTCGTCCCCCGCCCACTTTGACGAACCCGAACGGGTCCAGCCGCTGAAGAATGTCTATGAAGGGCTGCGGTCACTCGGCGTTGAGGCCCTGATCTCGATTGGTGGTGACGACACGCTCAAATCTGCCAACAAATTCAAGCTCTACCAGGACCGGCTGCCGGCCGATGCCCCGCGGATTCCGGTTGTCCACCTGCCTAAGACGATCGACAACGACTACATGGGCATCGACTTCACGTTCGGCTACTTCACCGCAGTCGATGTCCTCGGCGGTGAGATCCGCAACCTGCTCTACGACGCCGACGCCGGCCGAGCCTACTTCGTCTGCGAGACCATGGGGCGTAGCGCCGGCTGGCTGGCCTATGGGGCCGCAATCTCGGGCGAAGCCAGCCTGGTGATCAGCGTCGAGGATGTTCACGGCAAGTACCGTACCGAAGAGACGGTGACCGACGCCGACGGCCAGACCCGGATCAAGCCGGTGATGAACGTTGATGAAGTGGTGGCCCGAATCGTCAAGACCATGCGGGTTCGCGAGGAGAAGGAAAACAAGCAGTACGGAGTGATCGTGCTGGCTGAGGGGCTGGCCGAGTACCTGCCGAGTAAGCAGCTTGAAGGCGTGCCGCGGGACGAGCATGGCCACATCTCGATTGCCCAGGTGCAGTTGGGCCGGATGTTTGCCAAGCTTGTCGGCGAAGAGTACCAGCGGCAGACCGGCCACAGCCGCAAGGTGGTCGGGCTGCAACTCGGCTATGAGGCCCGCTGTGCCAAGCCACACGCCTTTGACGTAATGCTGGGCAGCCAACTCGGCGTGGGTGGCTATCGGGCACTCGCCGAACGCGGTCTCAACGGCGTGATGGTGAGCGTCTCAGGCCAGCTTGAGCTGAACTACGTGCCGTTTGACGAACTGATCGACCCAACCACACTCGTGACGGTCGTTCGCTACGTCGAACGGGGCTGCGACTTCCACAGCCTCGCCCGGTTCCTCGAAACCTACGTCAACGAGTAGCCGGAGCAGGAGGCGATCACTCCGCCGTCAGCACGCCCTTGGTGCTCGGGACGCCGGGCTGCCGGGGGTCGGGCTCAACAGCCATTCGCAGGCTGCGGGCAGTGGCCTTGAAGACCGCCTCGGCGATGTGGTGGGCATTGCTGCCGTGGTGCAGCACGGCGTGGACGTTCGCCCCGGCCGTGGCGGCAAAACTCTCCCAGAACACCTCCACCAGCTGCACATCGAAGCTGCCGATTGCCGGCACCGGGAATTCAACGGCCAGCACGCAGGCCGCCCGGCCGCCAAGGTCAACCGCCGCGGTCACCAGTGACTCATCCATCGGCAGGATCGCATGACCGTACCGCCGGATACCCCGGCGATCGCCCAGGCAGTCCTTCACCGCCGTGCCGAGCGCTCGGCCGACATCCTCAACGGTGTGGTGACCGTCCACGTGGAGGTCACCAACGCAGCTGATCGTCAGGTCAAACAGTGAGTGGCCGGCCAGCAGCGTCAGCATGTGATCAAAAAAACCAAGGCCGGTCACAATCTCGGCCCGGCCGCTGCCGTCGAGGTCAACGGTGAGGCTGATCTTGGTTTCGGCCGTTTCGCGGCTGACAGTGGCAGTGCGTACCATGGGTTTGTTCCTCTCGACAGGGCGGCTCTCAGGTGCCTGCAGCCAGCAGTCCCGCTAGGGCGGCCAGGAAGGTGTCGATTTCGGCGTCGGTGCCCACGGTGATCCGCAGGCCGTCGCCCCAGCCGGCATAGACCATGAACCGCACGAGGATCTGCTGGGCCTTGAGGGCTTCATAGAGTTCCCGGTGTGACCGTGTGGGATGCGTGCACCAGATGAAGTTGGCCTGGCTGTCCACCACCGTGAAGCCGAGCCGTCGCAGTTCACCCGCCAGCCGCGTGCGAGTGGCCCGGATCGCCCCCTGATTGGTCGCCAGCCAGGTTTGGTCGGCGATCGCGGCAGTGGCAGCAGCAATGGCAATGGCATCGCAGTTGTACGAATCCTTCACCTTCCGCAACTGCTCGATGACCGCTGGCTGGGCCACGGCAAAGCCAAAGCGAATGCCAGCCAGGGCATAGGACTTACTCAGCGAACGGGTCACGATCACCCGGTCACTCTGCCGCACCAAATCGAGGCAGTTGGTGTCACCAAAGTCGCCGTACGCTTCGTCAACGACCAGTGGATAGGGCAGCCGGTCGGCCAGTTCCAACAGCTGATCCGGCGGTAGCAGTGTGCCCGAGGGGCTGTTCGGGTTTGGCACGATCGCCAGCCGCACCGGCCGGCCGTCGGCGGTCTCGGCAGCAGCAAAGGCCTCGGGCAGCGACCAGTCGGTGGTGAAGGCCACCTCATCGCAGACGGCCCCCTGAATCTCAGCAAGCGTGCGATAGAGGATGTAACTCGGGGTCGGCACCCGCAGGGCCTCCCCTGCCCCGACGTAGGCCCGTACCAGGATCGTCAGCAGGTCGTCGCTACCGTTGCCGCAGAGCATCATCTCCGGGCTGACGCCAAGCACCCCAGCAGCCGTTTCGCGGAACCGGCCGGCGAGTGGGTCGGGATATTTTGCCAATGTCCGGTCGGTACAGGCTGCGGCAATCGCCTCAGCCACCACCGGTGAGGGTGGATACGGGTTTTCGTTGGTGTTGAGCTTGGTCCAGACGCCCCCCTGCGGCTGCTCACCCGGCACATAGCCAGCAATGGCAGCAATTTCGGGCCGCACGAGGGCGGCAGCGGGTTCGGTGGAGGTGGACATATGTGGCTCGGGACGCGTTCGCAAGTCTCCACAACAAGTGTAGCCCATGAAAAAAGGGGCTGGTGTGGGCTCTAAGGCTGGCGAACTCTGGGAAGCCCGAGGCGCGAGCCGAGGGAATACGTTCCGGGATCAAAAAACGCGGTCTCCCTCAGCTTGCGTTTCGGGCTTCGAAGCATGGGTTTTTTGCCGGTAGCCGTGAAGGCCCTCCAGTTAACCACGCAAGCCAGGGGCTCAAGCATTACGGGAAACTGGTGACTTATCGACTGCCGCGGGCCTCGACGCTGCGGCGGTGGGCGGTCAGCCCCTCGGTGTCGGCCAGCAGTTGGATGTCGGCGGCCATTTCGGCCAGATCGGCTTCGGCCAGCGAGATCACGCTGCCGCTCCGCAGGAAATGATTGGCCGACAAGCCGGCGGCAAACCGGGCGGTCCCCCCTGTTGGCAGCACGTGCGACGGGCCGGCGGCATAGTCACCAGCCGCCACGGGGCTGAATGGCCCGAGGAAGGCCGCCCCGGCATGACGGATGGTTGCCAGCGTTGCCTCCGGGTCATGGGTGTCGATCGACAGGTGCTCGGCAGCCAGCTCATCGGCCAGGGCTGCCGACTCCTTATTGCTGGTCGTCACCACGACCGCGCCGAACCGTTCCAGGCTGTCACGGGTGAGGTCGGCCCTTTCCAGCACAGCCAGCCGGCGTTCGACCGCAGCCGCCACGGCTTCTGCCACGGGTTCGCTGGCGGTCAGCAAGATGGCCGAACCGGGTGAGTGTTCGGCCTGGGCCAGCAGATCGGCAGCAATCGTCTCGGGGTTCCCGGCGTCATCGGCCACCACCACGATCTCACTCGGCCCGGCGATCGAGTCGATGGCAACGTCGCCATAGACATACTCCTTAGCCAGGGCCACAAAAAGATTGCCTGGCCCAACGATGATATCGACCCGCTTCAGGCCCTCGAACCCATAGGCCATCGCCGCCACCGCCTGTGCGCCACCGGCCCGCAGCACCGACGTCACGCCGAGCTCCTGACAGGTCGCCAGCACATGTCGGTTTTCAGAGCCGAACTTCGTCGGGGGAGCCACCACCACGATCTCCGGCACGCCCGCCACCTGGGCCGGCACCACCGTCATCAGCAAGGTCGACGGATAGGCGGCCGCTCCGCCGGGCACGCAGACACCGACCCGATCGAGCGGCAAATACCGTTGCCGCAGGCTGCCGCCGCCGGGCAGACCAACGGTGACGTCCTTCGCGAGAATCGCCCGCTGAAATCGTTCGACCCGCTGCCGCACTCGCCGTACGGCCTCAAGAAACTCAGGTTCAACCTCGGCGTGGGCTGCTGCCAGGGCCGCCGCCGGCACGTGAATGCTCTCGGCCGTCACCTCAGCCCGATCGATCTTCCGGGTGTACTCGAGCACGGCCGCGAGGCCATCGCGGCGGACGTCTTCGCAGATCCGCTCCACGACCTGCCGCGGCGTGAGGGGCTCGCCAAAGACGTCGATCGTCCGCTGCCGTCCAGCTGGCGAGACCAGTTCCCCCTGCGAGATCAGCCTTCGCCGCAGCGTCTCAAGTTCCTGCCGTCCAGTGGCGGACCGCAGATCGATCCGCTGAATCGCCGATGTTGTCCTTGCCGCTGCCTGCTCTGCCATCACCCTCTGTTCCTTCCTGTCACCACGCCAAATACTGCCGCCGTGCGGTCAACGCGTGAGGTGCCGCCGCTGTGTTGAGAATACCGTCTCAGCCGCAGGCGACGACCCTTCCCCGCCCGAACCGACCGGGGCAAAACAGGTCCTGACTTGGCGAAAACATGCCGGCTGAGGTATTTTAGAAACGATCGGGCGGCTCACCTTCCGGAACAGCATATGGTTGGGCCCAGGTTCGGCTCTCGTTGGTGACCGGAAAGCAGGTGGCATGCAAAAGGCGGTGGCAGTCGGCAGGACGCTAGGCCTTTCCAAAGAGGCCGCGACGACCCTGGCCGAACTGCGCACCCCCGAACGGATTCAGGACTTCGTCAACGAAATTCCCTGGAATACCGAACCCGACGGCGAGACTGCCCGCTCGGTTGCCGAGGTGCTGCGGCTGCGGCAGGCCCACTGCGTGGAAGGGGCGTTCGTGGCAGCCTGCGCCCTCTGGCTGGCCGGCCGGCGGCCGCTGCTGATGGACATGGGGGCCTGCGAGGATGACGTTGACCATGTTGTTGCCCTGTTCCGGCGCGGCCGCTACTGGGGAGCGATTTCGAAGAGCAACAGCCCCTTCCTCCGCTACCGAGACCCGATCTACCGCACCCTGCGGGAACTCTCACTGTCGTTCTTCCCGCAATACGTGCTCGAGCGGCAAAAGACCCTGCGGACCTACTCGGTGTCGGTCGATCTCCGCCGCTACGACCCGGCCCTCTGGGTGAGCCACGACGGCTACTGCCTGGAGATGATCGAGGTGCTCACCTCAGTCCGGCACTTCGAGCTACTGCCAGAAGATCTCGAAGGGGATGACCTGCGGCCGATCGACGAGATTGAACAGAAGTCCAACAAGCTAACCGAACATGCAGAGCCGCGGCGAATCATCCGGCTGGATGCCCACCGGCCGGCCCCATCTCCGCCTGACCGAGCAGCCTCCGCAACGCGGTGATGGCAATTTCACCAAACTGCCGCGGTGGCACCCGCCAGAGCTGCGGATTGTGAGTCTCGATCGAAACTGGCCCGCCGTAGCTCATTGCCGTCAGTAGGCCAATCAGCTCTTGCGGTGGCGAGCAACCCTCACCAGGCAGAATGCGATCAGCGTCGGCGGCCATCTCGCGGGGCACATCGGCGAGGTCAGATAGCTGCACCAAGGCGAGGGTTTCCGGGGTGAGCAGGTGCAGGTCGAGAGCCTTGCTTGGGCCCACGGTGAACTGGAACCAGTCAAGGCAGATGCCCAGCGACGGCAGGCCGACATCCTCGATCAAGGCCACCGCCGACTGCAGGTTATTGGGAAAACTCGCCCGGGCATCGAACTCAAGCGCGATTTTCACCCCGGCATCAGCCGCCCGCTTGGCCGCCTCGACCAGGCTGGCCGACAGCCGGCCGAGGTCCTGCGGCGAGAGCGGGCCGTGGGCGTCACCGGCAACAACGAGCGTCGGAATGCCGGCCGCTCGGCAGAGGCCAAGCCGCTGCTCAAAGTGGCTCCAGTGCTCGCGGCGGGCCTCGCCCTGGCTGGTCAGCAGCCCGCCCTGAAAGGTTGCCGCCACCGGCTCAATACCATGCTGGGCCAGCAGTTCCGTCAGGGCTTCCGCCGGCTTGTCACCAAGAAACTGCTCGACATGGCCAAGCCAGAGTTCCACCGCCTGGCACTGACCGGCAGCATAGTCCTCCAGAATGGTCTCAAGGGGAGCATCAAGGGAGCAGACGGTGGCGAGCGCTGGTTTCATTGCAGCCGTTCGGTCAGCAGGTCGACGCACTCAGCGATCGGCACCCGCTCTTGGGTAAGGGAATCGCGGTCGCGGAGGGTCACGGTGTTGTCGGTCATCGTCTGGCCGTCGATCGTCAGGCACCAGGGCGTGCCCGCTTCGTCCTGACGGGCGTACCGCCGGCCAACCGAGCCCTTCTCGTCATACATGCAGGGCATGCGCTTCTTGAGACTTCGATACAGGTCGATGGCCACCTCGGGCATGCCATCCTTCTTCACCAGCGGCAGAATGGCTGCCTTCAGCGGGGCCAACCGCGGATGCAGTTTCAGGACCGTCCGCTCCCGCGGGTTCCCCTTTTCATCGGGAACGCTGTCTTCACTGTAGGCATCGCAGAGGAAGGCAAGCACCGCCCGGTCTGCACCAGCCGACGGCTCGATGACGTGCGGCACATACCGCTCCCGGCTGATGTCGTCAAAGTAGGACAGATCGCGGCCGCTGCCCCGTTGCCGAGGCTTGCCGTCGGGGCCGGTCTCGAGGACCAGCTCGCCATCCCGTCGGATGAGCTTGCCCTCCATATGGCTGCGGAGGTCGAAGTCGCCGCGGTGGGCGATGCCCTCCAGTTCGCCAAACTCACCCTCGGCGAGGAAGGGAAAGGCGTACTCGATATCGGCGGTACCGCAGGAATAGTGGGCCAATTCAGCCGCCTCGTGCTCCCGCAGCTGCAGCCGTCCCTCGGTGAGGCCAAGGTCAAGGTACCACCGCCAGCGGCGATCCCGCCAGAACTGGTACCACGCCCGCGAGTCGTCCGGCCGGCAGAAGAACTCAATTTCCATCTGCTCAAACTCGCGGGAGCGGAAGGTGAAGTTCCGCGGCGTGATCTCGTTGCGAAAGCTTTTGCCGATCTGGCCGATACCGAATGGAACCCGCACCCGCGAGGTGTCGAGCACGTTCTTGAAGTTGACGAAGATGCCCTGGGCGGTCTCCGGCCGCAGGAAGGCCCGGTCATCCGGGTCGCCAGCGAGAGCTCCAATCCGGGTCTCGAACATCAGGTTAAATTCCCTTGGCTCGGTCAGCGTGCCCGGCTCAGTGGCGTCCGGCCCGAGGGCTTCGGCTCGCGGAATCGCCTCGGCCGGCGTCGCTCCGGCCAGTGGCACCAGTTCGCCTTCCCAGACAATCTCGTCAATCTGCTTGGCCCGCAGCTTGAAGAACTTCTGGGCCTTGCCCACGAGATCGGGCAGTGCGTCATCGCCCGAAACGTCGGTGGTCACAAAAACCTTCTTGTCCCGATGGCCGGCCCAGCGGCCCTGCAGATGATCGTAGCGGTACCGTTTTTTTGATTCGTGGCAGTCAACCATCCAGTCGTGGAACAGGTCGAAGTGGCCCGAGCACTTCCAGACCTGCGGGTGCATGATGATGGTGCAGTCGAGGCCGGTCATTTCGTAGGGCGATGGGGCACCGCTGAGGGTGGCCAGCTCGTCATGGCCAGCGACCATGTCCTGCCACCAGCACTCCTTCAGGTTCCGCTTCAGGGCCACGCCGAGCGGGCCGTAGTCCCAGAAGCCGTTGAGGCCGCCGTAAATCTCACTCGACTGGAAAATGAAGCCGCGGCGTTTGGCGAGCGAGACAATGCGATCCATCCGGGACTGATCAGCAGGCTGGGTCATGAGGCAGGGGCACCAGGCGGGGAATGCGAAACAACATGCCGCCAAACCAATCCGCGGCAGCCGGAGTGTAGTGATCCCGCCAGAAACCGGTCTACCGAAGCGGCTCACCCACCCGATCCACTGCCTGTCAGCGGCAGCAGATAACCTGTCTGCGGGCAGAGCCGCGGCACGACGACAAACCGATCGACCGCCGCAGCCAGCGGCAGATCGGCTGCCATGCCGAGTTCGATGAGATTGGCCCCACCCGGTGCTGCTGTAAAGGCCTTGACGAGGCTGGCGGTGGGATCATCGGCGGAGACGTAATAGCGGTAGGCGGCGAGGGCAGCCCCGCCGGCGAGGTCGTGGCGAAAAGCTGAACCAGGCGGCAGCAGGGCGGCGGCGGCTGCCAGAATCCCGCCGGCTCCAATCAAATCCTCATCAGTCACCTCACCATCGGTACCGGCACAGACAAGATGAACATGGCCAGATCCAGTGGCAGCCAGCCCAACCGCCGCCGCCGCCACCGCCCTGCGATTGACCAGGCAGCCGATCAGCCGCTCGCTGGCAGCGGCACAGCGGGCCAGGGCCGCGGTTCCGTTGGTGGTCGTGATCACCACACCGCGGTTGGCGACGGCGGCAGCCATGTATTCCGCCGGGGAGTTCCCCAGGTCGAAGCCCGCGATCCGGACGCCCCCCCGCTCACCGCCCAGCAGGCTGCCCGGAGGCAGGTTGTCCCACCGCCGCTGGGCCTCCGCCACCGAGGCCGTCGGCAGCACGAAGGCCGCCCCCTCGGCCAGGGCAGTCACGATTGTGGTCGATGCCCGCAGCACATCGATCACAATGGCAACACCTCCCGCAACAGCGGCGGCTGGCATATCATCGTGCAAGATGTGGCAGTGCCACGTTATTTCCGCGGGCATGGATTGTTCTTCAAAATAGTCTGGCGTTGTGCCGGTATTCTGGTGTGCCGGTATTCTACTGGACCGCTTTCTTTTTTCCCGGCCGCGTTGCGGTTATCACCGGAGATTCGACAATCGCAATGCCGGCAGCTCCGTCCGTCGACAAAAGTGGCCAGAAGGTCCGCGGCATGTTTGCCGAGATCGCGCCCCGGTATGACACCGTCAACCGCATGCTCTCCGGCGGCATCGACCTCTGGTGGCGACGGGTGACGGTGAACCGGGCCGCACCACCGGCAGGCGGTGCCATCCTCGACGTCTGCACCGGCACAGGTGATCTGGCTCTGGCCTACGCGGCCAAGGCAGGCCCACAGGTTCGCGTGGTCGGCAGCGACTTCTGCCGCCCGATGCTCGATCGCGGTGTCGAGAAGTCGGCTGACCGCAAGCTGCCGGTGGAATGGATCGAAGCCGATGCGATGGACCTGCCATTCGCCGATCGTGAGTTTGACTTGGTGACGGTCGCCTTCGGCCTGCGGAACATCGCCCGGACCGACCGGGGGCTGGCCGAGATGGCCCGGGTCTGCAAGCCGGGGGGCCGACTGGCAATCCTCGAGTTTTCGCTGCCGTCCAATCTGCTGATCCGGCGATCCTATCTCTGGTACTTCCGCAATGTCCTTCCCCGGCTGGGCAATGCCGTCGCCCGCAACCATGCCGACGCCTACACCTACCTCAATCAGAGTGTTGAAGAGTTTCCCTCCGGAGAGGCCCTAGCCGCCCTCGTCAAGGCCGCCGGGTTTGACCGCGTGGAGCAGATTCCGCTGACGTTTGGCATCGCCACCCTGTCGATCGCCACCAAGGCGGGGCAGCCTGCCGCAACAATGACCCCTGGCTCGGGAGCGTCAGCCTGATGACCGCTACCCGGCCCCTGCCATTGGTCCTCGGTGTAACCGGAGCCTCCGGAGCGATCTATGCCCGGCGACTACTCCAGGTGTTGCTGGCGGCTGATCGGGAGGTGCATCTGGCGATCAGCCCGTCTGGCCAGGCCGTCTTTGAGCAGGAGATTGGCGTCAGGCTCGATCTCAAGGATTTCAGTATCGAGCTCTTTCTGGGTGAGCCGCCACCGGCGACCGGCAAGCTGCACTACCACCACTACCAGAACCTCATGGCTCCGATTGCCAGCGGATCGTTCCAGACCGGGGCAATGGCGATCTGCCCCTGCAGCGGCAGTACCCTGGCGGCTGTTGCCCACTCGATGGGTGAAAACCTCATCCATCGGGCGGCCGAGGTGCAACTGAAAGAACGGCGAAAACTAGTAGTGGTGCCGCGAGAGACGCCCCTATCGCTGCCGCAGCTCAAAAACATGCAGGCGATCCACGAAGCTGGTGCCGTGGTGCTGCCGGCCGCCCCCGGCTTCTATCATGGCGCGGCGACGGTAGACGATCTGGTCGATTTCGTCGTGGCCCGGATCTGCGACCAACTCGGCGTGGACAACAGTCTCGTCCGGCGATGGGGAAGCTGACGCGGATGGCGACGACGCTGCGAAGCTATCTTGAACTGGTGCGGTTCTCCCACACTGTCTTCGCCCTGCCCTTTGCCATCATGGCCGGCCTGATTGCCGCCAGCATCGACGCCACTGACCATCCAGGGCAGCCGGCTTGGCACTGGCTGCGGCTAGCCGTTGGCATCCTCGCCTGCATGGTGACTGCCCGGACGGCGGCGATGGCTTTCAACCGGCTGATCGATCGGGAAATGGACGCCCGAAACCCGCGGACCCTCAGCCGGCATCTACCTGCTGGGCTCCTGGGCGTCCGTGACGTCACGCTGCTGGTGGTGATTTCCGGTGGCCTGTTCGTGGCGGCGACTCTGCTGTTTCTGCCGAACTGGCTGCCGGTGGCCCTCTCGCTGCCGGTGCTGGCCTGGCTGCTGGGCTACAGCTATGCCAAGCGGTTCACACCGCTGGCCCACCTCTGGCTGGGCGCGGCCCTGGGGCTTGCGCCTCTGGCGGCCTGGATTGCCGTCCGCGGTCCGAGCATCCTCACCCACCCTGCCGACCTGCTGCCGGCGGCGGTGCTGGCCGCCGCGGTCACCACCTGGGTGGCCGGCTTTGACACCATCTATGCCTGCCAGGACGCCGGCTTCGACGCCGCCGAGGGCCTGCAGAGCCTCCCCAGCCGGTTTGGAGTAGCGGGTGCCCTGCGGATTGCCGCAGGGCTGCATCTGGTGACCGTCCTGCTGCTGGCTGTTCTGCCGGTGGTGACTCCTGGGCTCGGGGGGATCACCTGGGCGGCCGTGGCGGCCATTGGCGGGCTGTTGGCGTACGAGCACGCCCTTGTCCGGCCGAGCGACCTTTCTCGGGTCAATCAGGCGTTTTTCACGGTAAATGCGGTCATCGGGGCCCTGCTGCTCGCGGCGATTGGGATCGACCTCTGGCTGTGACCGATTGGCGCGGTTGGTATTGGTCAGTTTCTGCGGTTCTTATTATTGAAGCGGTGTATCACCCGACCAGGAAAGTCTCCGGAGCCATCATGATCAGCAAGGCCAGCCCGTCGATCGACCCGATCCGTGAAAAAGTCGAGGCCGGCGAACGGCTGAACACCGCGGAGGCCGAAAGTCTCTGGGACGAATCGATCGACCTGCATGAATTGGGTGAACTGGCCAACCTGGTCCGCGAGCGGAAAAACGGCAATGCGGGCTACTACAACATCAACACCCATCTCAATCCGACCAACGTCTGCGTCTATCGCTGCACCTTCTGTGCCTTCCGGGCCGACCTGCGGGAGGAACGCGGCTACTGGATGACCGACGAGCAGATTCTCGAGCGGGGCCGCGAGGCGGTTACGGCGGGCAGCACCGAGATGCACATCGTCGGCGGCCTACACCACCAGAAAGAATACGACTGGTATCTCAATATTATCCGTCTCCTGCATGAGAGCTATCCAACGCTGCACCTGAAGGCCTGGACACCGGTGGAGATCAACTGGTTCTGCCATCTGACCAAGCGTTCCAAGCTGGAAATTCTCACCGAAATGAAAGAGGCGGGGCTCGGCAGTCTGCCGGGTGGCGGGGCTGAGATTTTCCATCCTGAGGTTCGGGACAAGATCTGTGAGCACAAGGCCGACACCCGCGAGTGGTTCGAGATTCACCGGATCGCCCACTCGCTCGGCCTACGGAGCAACGCCACGATGCTCTACGGCCACATCGAGAATGCCTTTCACCGTACCGATCATCTGATCAAACTGCGGGATCTGCAGGACGAGACCGGTGGCTTTCAGACATTTATCCCGCTGGCCTTCCATCCCGACAACACCCGGCTCGACCACATTACCAAGCCCTCGGCTGCCATGAGTCTGCGAACGATGGCGATCAGCCGGCTGGTGCTCGACAACTTCGATCACCTCAAGGCGTACTGGATCATGCTTGGCATCGGCACCGCCCAGACGGCGCTCGCCTACGGGGCCGATGACATCGACGGCACCGTGCGGCATGAACTGATCTATCACGATGCCGGGGCCGAGACACCCGAGATCCTCTCCGTCGAGCAGATCCAGCGACTCATCCGCGAAGCCGGCCGCGAGCCAATTGAGCGTGACACCCTCTATCACCGGGTCGAGCGTGAAGGTGACAACTGGCGAACAGCCGAACGACTCGTCACAAACTGACGCCTCACCCGCCGCCGGCAGTCTTTTGATGGTGCGTTGGGCAGAGCCAAATTCCGGGCAACCCGAGGTGCATCTTGGTGCTACGCGAAGCAGCACCAAACTCTGAGAAACCCGAGGCGCGAGCCGAGGGAATACGGCTTTTGGATAAAAAGTACGGTTTCCCTCAGCTTGCGCTTCGGGCTTGGAAGCACCGGACTTTTTGCGAAAAACGTGAAGACGCACCACCAAAATGTCCGCTTCGGAACTGAATCGGTGAGGGGCATTGCCCATGCCAGTCGGGTAGCGTCGGAAACCAAGTGGAGACCGGATGGCGAAGCGAAGTTTCCGTCGAGCGAGCGAAAGACAGGGTGTCCGAAGCGAACGTCCGGCGAGATGGCACGGGCAATGCGCCGGCGGCGCGGGAATGATCTCCGAATATCCTCGACCGAGCCCATTCGGGAGATGGTCGGTTCAGACCATTACCCAACTGTCTCCAACCCGAGATCGAGGGTCGCCCCCCAACGTGCGGTGAGGACTTTCTTGAGCCGGTCGTAGGCCGGGTCGGCAAGGGCTGGGTCGGCCGTGAAGATCTCGAGGGCGTCGCGGCGGGCCTCGGCCACCACCGACCCGTCCCGCAGCAGATCGGCCAGATAGAGCGGCGGGGCTCCACTCTGACGGCTGCCGAGAATATCACCCGGTCCCCGGAGCAGCAGATCCTGCTCGGCCAAGGCAAAGCCATCCGTGGTCGCGACGAAGGCGTCGATCCGCGGCACCGGTTCGTCGCTCGAACCGGTAACCGCCCCGCAGATGCCCTGCACCCGGCCCCGGGCCACCCGGCCGCGAAGCTGATGCAATTGGGCTAGGCCGAAGGACTCCGCGTCGAGAATGGTCATCAGTGTGGCGTTTGGCACGTCGATGCCGACCTCGATCACGCTCGTCGCCACCAACACGTCGAACCGGTGGTCGCGGAAGTCGGCCATGATGCCCACTTTCTGTTCCGGCTTCATCCGGCCGTGCAAAAGCCCCATCCGGAAAACCTCGAGTGGCCCGTTGGCCAGCTCTTCAAAGGCCGATGAGATACTGGCCACGTCACGGCCCGACTCATCAACCGTTGGCACGACAACATAGCCCTGCCGGCCTTCGCCGAGCTTGCGGCGAAAGAAGTCCCACCACTGGTCGGCCTGTTCAGGGCCAACCCGATAGGTGGCCACCGGCTTCCGACCCGGCGGCAGCTCGTCAATCACCGAGATGTCGAGATCGCCGTAGACCGCATGGGCGACCGTGCGGGGAATCGGGGTGGCCGTCATCACGAGCATGTGCGGATCAGCCCCCCCCTGCCGCAGCATGGCCCGCTGCAGCACTCCGAAGCGGTGCTGCTCGTCGATGACTACAAGGCCGAGATTCGCAAAGGCCGCCTCACTGCAGATCAGTGCCTGGGTGCCAACCACCAGTTGGATTTCACCAGCGGCAATCCGGGCAAGTAGTTTCCGCCGGACGGCTGCCGGCTGCCCACCGACCAGGAGCCCCACCTCGAGGTCCGAGCCACGAGCCGCCAGCAGCCTGGTGAGTGTCTGGTGATGCTGCCGGGCGAGTAGTTCGGTCGGGGCCATGATCGCCGCCTGAAACCGGGCCGGCGGGTCGGGGGCTGTCGGATCGACTGCGGCCGACGCATCCGGCACGGCTGCCTCGGCTGCCGGCTCGGATACGGCCGTCGCCGCGGTGGCGAGCATGGCGTAGACGGCAACGGCGGTCTTGCCACTGCCAACATCCCCCTGCAGCAGCCGGTTCATCGGCGTGACCCGCCCAAGATCGGCGGCGATTTCGCCACAGACCCGGGCCTGAGCTGCCGTGAAGTCATGGGGAAAGACCGCTTTGATCCGGCTGTCGAGCCGGCTGTCGATGACGATTGCCGGAGCGGCCTGCTGATAATCCTGGCGGCCGCGGTGTAAGCGTAGCGCTAGCTGCAGCATCAGCAGTTCCTGATAGACGAACCGGCGCCGGGCTGCATCAAGGGCCTGCCGGCTGGCTGGCCGATGGAGCGAACGGATCGCCGGCGCGATCGGAAGCAGCCCCTTCTCGGTAAGCAGTCGTTCGGGCAGCGATTCCTCGAGCCGGTCGGCGGCCAGATCAAGCGCTGCCTGGACCGCCATCCGGACATGCGACTGCTGCACGCCTTCAGTGAGGGGATAGACCGCCAGCCATTCGACTGGGCTGGCATCCTCGTCAGCGTCAAGCCAGCGGACTTCAGGATGGGAAAATTCCCAGATCGCGACATTTTTGCGGGGCTGCCCCGCCACCACCAGCCGCCGGCCGACCGTGAACCGGGGCGCAAGGAATGGCATGTTGAACCAGACGCAGCGAACCGGCCCGTCGGTAGTGCCGACCACCACCGAGAGCATCGCCCGTCCCCGGGCCGTGGTGCGGAGGGCGGCATCAGTGACCGTACCGGCCAGCGATGCATGCTCGCCAGCAACCAGGTCAACAACGCGATGGCTGCCGCTGAAATCGCGGTAGTCACGGGGAAAGTGCATCAGGGCGTCACGAACTGTCACCAGCCCCAGCTTGGCGAGCTTTGTTCCGCGTGCCGTTCCGACGCCCTGCAGCCGCTCCAGCCGGGTGGTGAGCTGCGCTCCCGGCCCCACCCCCCCTGCGTCGATCTCGTCGGCCATCTCAACCATCACGGCTTTTCGCGGTTCGTCACCTGGCCTTGGCCTTCGCAAGCAACGGCTGATAGGCCGCCACCGCCATCTCATCACAGCGTTCGTTCTCCGGGTGCCCCGAATGGCCGACGACATGGCTGAACCGAACGTCATGGATCGCGGCGAGCCGGTCAAGCTCCCGCCAGAGGTCTTCGTTCTTCACCGGCACGAGCTTTCCGCGCTCCTTCCGTTTCCAGCCCTGCTTCTTCCACTTCGGCATCCAGTCGGAGAGGCCGGTACCGACATAGACGCTGTCGGTGACCAGTTCGACCCGAGTCGGCCGCCTGAGCTGCTTGAGGCCTTCCACCGCCGCCGTCAGTTCCATCCGATTATTGGTGGTGTCGGGGTCACACCCGGAGGCCTCCGTCTCGCGGCCCGTCTCCGGATGCCTGAGGATGCACGCCCAACCCCCGGGGCCCGGATTGCCGCTACAGGCCCCATCGGTGAAAAGCACAACTTCGACAGGTTTTCGTTCAGCTGCTGGCATTTTTCTTTCAAACTCGGTGGTGAATTCCAATCAGTTTCCGTTAGGCCGACTCGGCCAGGGACATGGTCGACAGGCCGGGAGCTGTTGACAGCCGCGTCGGCAACCGGACCGTAAACCGACTGCCACGGCCCAGATGGCTTTCCAGCGAGACATCTCCACCAAGCAGCCGGCAGAGTTCCCGGACGATTGACAGGCCGAGGCCGGTGCCTGAGATCTCCCGAGTCATCGCGTCGTCACCCGCCTGGAACACTCGGCTCTGCCTGAATTTCTGGAAGATCGCCTGCTGCTCCTCCGCGGCAATGCCGACCCCGGTGTCGGCCACCTCGAGCACCATGGTCGCCCCAGAGTCAGCCGGATGGGCCTCCACCATGATTCGGCCTCCCTCGGGCGTGAACTTCACAGCGTTGGAGAGCAGATTGGAGAGAATCTGCTGCACCTTCGACTGGTCCTGTTCCACCAGCTCAAGCCCCGGGGCAACCTCTGCCACCACATCGATCCGCTTCCGTTCAGCCAGCGGCCGCAGCATATCGCACTGCGCTGAAACGGCCGACGCCACATTGAACCGGCCGATTCGGAGTTCCATCTTGCCGGCCTCCATCTTGGCGAGGTCGAGAATGTCGTTGATCATTTCCAACAGCATCCGCCCCGAGGACCGGATGTTCTGCACATAACGGTTCTGCTTGTCGTCGAGGGCCTCGATCGAACTGAGTACGTCGGAAAACCCGATGATGCTGTTGAGGGGCGTTCGCAATTCATGACTCATCGTGGCGAGAAAGTCACTCTTCAGCCGGTTCATCTCGTAAAGATGCATGTTGGCCCGGGCCAGCTCATCCACCTTGTCGTCGAGGCTTTCATTGGCCCGCCGTAGATCCTCCTGCGACTCGACCAGGCCCCTGAGCATCCGGTTGAAAGCAACGCCGAGTTCCTCGAACTCATCGGCGGTGTGGATGTCGGCGCGGGCATCGACATTGCCCCGCCGCACCTCGTCACTCACTTCACGAAGATGCTCGAGCGGTTTGACGATCACATACCGCACAATCAGGTAGGCCACCAGCATGGCCAAAAAGACTGTGATGATCGCGGTCGTTAGCAGAATCGCCCAGTTCCAGCGGAGTGCCTGCTGGGTGGTGGCATCGGGCATGACAACCTTGACCACTGCCATCAGATCACCCTCGGCATACTTTGGCCGGTCAGGCGGGAGACCGGCTGCCTTGCTCCCGACCGGCCCGGGGTACTCGTGACAGATCAGGCACGACTGCTGCACGCGAATCGGCTGGTAGTAGTGGTACTCCTTATTGTCGCCGGTGCGGTACTCACGGTATTCACTCGCCCCGAGCAACCCGGACCCATCCGCGAGATCACCTCCAGAGTCCCCAGGCGCCGGCTGGCCGACAAAGACGTCGATCATGGCGGCGTCGAGCCTGGTGTAGCTGGCCCGCTCTTCTGCTGAAGCATCGGGCGAGAGGATCCGCCAGCTGTAGTGCTGGTTTTGGAGCATCTTGCCGAGCGTCTCGATCGGATTGGTGTACTTCTTGTCGGCCTCGAGTTTCTTCCAGTGATAGTTGATCATCACCGCGTCGACGAGATGCCGCCCGGTGCTGCGGGTGGTGGTGAAGACGAGCTCTTTGGTCCGCGAGCCGTACCACCAGAAACTGCCGGTAATCAGCACGAGCAGACAGAGCCCGAACAGAAAGCGGCACTTCCGCTCGAGGCTGGTTTCACCGAGTAGCTCTTTAAATGATCTGTAGGCCATGCTGGGTACCTTCGCCCCCATCCTACCCGGAAGGTGCGAGCAAGAGCGACCGATTCGGCAGCACGGTTGGCTTAGTTGGAAGCCGGGAGCGGGAGCGACTGGACAAGCAGGCAAGGTGACCGAGCGTCACAGGACATCCACCGGCTCGGGGGCGGCGAAAGTCTCGTCGCACGGGCGAGGATACGCCCAAAGCTCCTCGAGCGTTCGCCGACCCCCGAGCCTCACCAAACGGTACCGCTTCCCATTGCCACCCGGCGGCAGCCGCCGCCAATGAGCACCAGCGGAAGCGTGCGAACCTTGGCTTCGCATGCTTCTGCCCCAAGGAAAGTCGGGCACGACGCCCGAGCTTTCCGTGAAGCCACCCCGCCCCGCTGCCACCCGGCGGCAGGATGCCGCCAATGAGCACCAGCAGAAGCGTGCGAACCTTGGCTTCGCATGCTTCTGCCCCAAGGAAAGTCGGGCACGACGCCCGAGCTTTCCGTGAAGCCAGTTACAGCATCTCCACCGGATCGACGTCGATAATCCAGGCGACCTTGTCGGGGGTCTTGATGCCGCTGACCGCCTGGCGGACGAGATCCCGCAGTGGCGGTCCATCAGGGCCATGCACCTGCAGATGCCAGCGAAACCGGTCGCGAATCCGGGTAATTGGGGCTGGCGCAGGGCCGAGGATGCGGACGGTCGGCTCACCATCGGCCGCCTTCCGGAGCCGATCAACGAGATGCTTGGCCCAGTCGGCGGCAGCCTGATCGTCCAGGCTGCGGACCACCAGCCGGACAATGCAGCCGTAGGGCGGATAGAGCAGCGCTTCGCGGATCGGCAGTTCACTGCGGATGAAGGCCTCATAGTCATGCGCGGCCGCCGCCCGGATGGCCGGGTGGTCTGGGGTGCTCGTCTGCACGACCACCCGACCGCCACGGGGCCCCCGGCCACTGCGGCCGGCAACCTGGGTAACCAACTGGCAGGTCCGCTCCGACGCTCGGAAGTCGGCCAGGTGAAGCGCCGCATCGGCGTTGATCACTCCGACAAGCATCACGTTGGGGAAATCGAGACCCTTGGCGATCATCTGGGTCCCGACGAGGAGATCAATCTCGTGCTTGCGGAAGGCGGTCAGTGTCCGCTCGTGACTGCCCCGCGATCGCATCGTGTCGGTGTCCATTCGGGCCACCCGGAGACCACGGAACCGAGACCGGACCTGGTCTTCCAGCCGCTGCGTGCCGGTGCCGCGATGAACCAGATCGGCTGCCCCGCACTCCGGACAGGTCGCCGGCAGCCGGGTCACCAGCCCACATCCATGGCAGATACCCCGACTGCCCGGCTGATGCAGGGTGAGCCCAAGGTCGCACTGGGGACAGTGAATTGCATGGCCGCAGGCCCGACACTGCACATGGGTGGCAAACCCGCGCCGATTCAGTAGCAGCATCACCTGCCCACCGCCGTTGGTGGCCCACTCAATCCCGGCAGCGAGCCGTGGACTGATCACCCCCTTGGCCCGAGCCTTGCGGTCCCGCAGATCCACAGTGAGTACCGCCGGCAGCTGTGAGCCGCCCACTCGCTGAGGCATCCGACACATCCGCCAGTCGCCCGCCAGGCAGCGAGCGAAGGTCTCGAGTGCCGGCGTTGCCGATCCCAGCACCAGCGGTACGCCTTCCCGCTGGGCGATCCATTCGGCCACGTCGCGCGCATGGTAGCGGGGCGCAGTCGCCTGTTTGAAGGAGTTCTCATGCTCCTCATCGATCACGATCAGCCCCAGCCGGGGGGCCGGCGCAAAGATGGCGCTGCGGGCCCCGACAATTACGCTGACCCGGCCGGCGGCAATCTCCCGCCAGTGGGCATGCCGCTCAGCCGGGGTGAGATGGCTGTGCAGCACCGCCACCCGACCGAAGCGGGAGCGGAACCGCTCGCAGGTCTGCGGCGTCAGGCTGATTTCGGGAACGAGCACAATCGCCTGCTTGCCATGGGCGAGCGTTTCCGCAACCGCCTGCAGGTAGACCTCGGTCTTGCCACTGCCAGTCACACCGAAGAGCACCACCGTTTCATGCCGTCCTGCCCGCAGCGGTCCTCGGATCGCAGTGAGTGCCTGCTGTTGATCGTTTGACAGGGTCGGCAGCTCAGCGGCATCCGGCAGCGGGTCGGCCGGCTCTGGATCGGGCTCCCGTTCCACTGCCCCCTGCTCCACCAGCAGTCCGGCCTTCACAAGCCGGTTGACCACGCCCCGGTTCGCTCCCGACTTTGCCAGCAGTTCATCAAGGGGAATCGGCGCCGCCGCCGCGGTGAGCACCGCCTGCTGGCTGGCGGTGGGCCGGCGGGCGGCCGTTTCCCCGGTGGTAACGAGCACCGGCACCCGTTTCACGCGGCGGCGAAGCCGAACGCCCGCCGGCAGCACCGCCTCAAGCACCTCTCCGCGACGGGCCAGCCAACGATCAGCCATCCAGGCGGTCAGCTCGAGCATCCGGGGCGACAGCAGCGGCTTGTCGTCCTCCACCTCGGCCACTTGCTTGAGGGACTGCTGCGGCAGTTCACCCGTGCGGACCGCCACGCAGTACGCCAGCCGGCAGCGATTACTACGGCCCAGCGGCACTTGAACCCGGCGGCCAGGCTCAACCCGGGCGGCCAGTTCCGGCGGCACCAGATAGTCAAGTGGCTTGTCGACGCCCTCCGGCAGCACCACGGTGGCCACCGTTCCCTGGCGGATATCGTCCTCCTCCCAGTCGGGCCGACTGGCAAAGAGTTCACGTTGGGGAGCAGGACGATCAGGCATTTTAAGAGTACAACGGGACTCTGGCGAAGCCGTCGGAGCGGACGGACCTTCCGGTGATGGTACTGAACACTAACGACAGCAGACAGCAGCGTGGCGCGGCGACTGGGCATCTTCGGGGGCAGCTTCAATCCCGTCCACCAGGGGCATCTGGTGATGGCCGAATGCTGCCGCGAACAGGCGGGGCTTGACCAGGTGCTGTTCGTGCCGGCTGCCACGCCGCCGCACAAGGCAGCGGCCGATCTTGCCTCCTGCGGCGTGCGGCTGGAGATGCTGCGGCTAGCCCTCGGTGGTCATGCCGCCTTTGCGGCGCTGCCCGACGAATGCGAGCGGGGCGGGATCAGCTACACCGTCGACACGGTGAGCGGCCTCCGTGAGCGGTTCCCCCATGATGATTTCCGGCTGATACTCGGAGCCGATGCCCTGGCCAGCCTGCCAGCCTGGCGGCAGCCCCGGCGGCTGCTGGAGCTGATCCAGCCGCTCATTCTCATCCGGCAGGGCGTCGATGACCTTGATGCGATCCTGGCCGAGCCCACGCTCAAGCAACTCTTCGCTGCCAAGCAGGCAGACCAGCTGCGGGCCGATCAGGTGCGAGTGCCAGCCCTCGACATCCGTGCGAGCCAGCTCCGCCAGGCGGTGGCGGCTGGCAGGAGCATTCGGTTCCGAACGCCCCGGGCGGTCGAGTGCCTGATCCACAACCGTCGCCTCTACCGCGACCCTTCACCCCCGCCGCAGTTGTTGGGCCAGCAGCCGGCTGACTGGGACTGAAGACCACTCTTCGTCGGCTGCCAGGATTTCGAGCAGCCGTTCCAACTGATCCGCCGGTGCGTCGGTGAGATTCAGCAATATTCGTCTGACCGCACCAACCCGGCAGAGGCCACCGGGCATTTCACCCAGCGGTTCCTCACGGACCTCGTAGCCAAGATCACGGGCAAGCTGGGTTGCTTCAGCTAGCAGTCCGAGTGTGTCTGCCATGGCTTCCAATGCCCCGCTGCCCCAGCGGCCCATCACGGCCAGCCGTCGGGAAGCCCCAGTTGTTCCCGCCGCTCGGAGGCGGCACGCCGATACTCGACATACCGGGCCCGTTGCTCCGGCGACGTACGATCGAGAATCCGGTTCTTGAACCATTCGTTCCGCTCATCCTGCGATCGACTGGCCCAGCGGGAACGACCCGAGTCGGCATTCCCGCCCTGCTGGCCCGCCGCGCCGGCCGCCGCTTCCCGGGCGGCCCGGGCCTCTTCGAAAGCCTTCTGCATCAGGTCCGATTGCTTGATGTGCTGATCGAGCAGCTTCTGCCGCTGGGCCGGCGGAGACTGGTAGTAATCGTCGATCCGTTGCCGCATCGACGCGAAAAAAAAGTTCTGGCTACCAGAACTGGCGGCCCGCTGGACCTGCGGCGGTAGCTGCTCAACCTGCTGCCGGATCTGGTTGACGCTGGCAACATACTCGCGGGCCTCGGCCATATTGCCGGGCCCACCACTTGCGGCGAACTGCTGTCGCGTCGCTTCCTGGAGCTGGCGAATCTCGACAACCCGGGGGTCATTGGAAAAGTCGGCCGGCCACCGCCACCAGCCAACGAGGGCAATCAGGCCGATCAGAAAAACAAGAGCGGCCGTGATCCGCCGACGGCCGGAAGGCTTCTTTGCGGAAGAACGCGGGGGAATCTTTGCCATGGTAACTAGAGGTTCTGGACGTGGCCATCAAGGTAGAGGAAGTTGCGGGCGCCGTCAGGGACTTCCCAGGCGTCACCGTCATTCGGGTCGTTGAGATTGGTCACCGAATTCCCGAACAATGAGGCAATGCCACCGCCGTGGAAGGGATAAAATTCATAAAGAATCCAGAGCTTTGATGACGCAAGATCGCCGCCCATTCGCCGTGACGTCAAGGCCTCCTCCCGCGTTTCCCCACGGATCTTATAGGGAGAGTCGAGATCCGTTTTTGTCAGCCGTCGCTGCGGGTATTCGTAGCTGGTGCCCTCGAATGAAACGACGCCAGCTTGATACTCCGGCGGTCGCTCGGCTGACGGAATATTTGCCAACGCCGCCATCGCGTCAATCGACTGCTGAGAATTCGGGTCCCGCTGAAAATAGGTGAGATCCGACGCACAGCGAAAGGCAGACTGCTGGTCCTCAACGTAGGGCCCGAGCTGCGAGACGATCGTCGGATAGAGCGGACGACTCCCAGCGACGTAACTGATCGGCTCCTGACTGGGCAGTTGGGCCGCCACCGGAAATCGTCCGCGGGTGACCCGGTCGAGGTACATGTTAATCGCCAACCCGATCTGTTTGAGGTTGGACTTGCAGGCGATCCGGCGGGACGCCTCGCGTGAGTTCTGGACGGCGGGCAGCAACAGCCCGACCATCAAGCCGATAATCGCGATCACCACCAGTAATTCGATGATCGTAAATCCTGAGCGTTTCATCTGCCTGCCGCTTGCGGGTAAAGACGGGCGTTGGATCGGACGGCCGCCCGATCTCGCCTGTCCGTTCTGTTCATCATATCCGGCCGCCGTTGCAGGCACGACTGCGGAAGCAGGAGCGCCGCTGCGGGCGGGAGAAACCTGACGGCCTCACAGTGACTCCAACGGTCAAGTCACCGAAAAGGTTCGCGGGGCCGCCGTTGAAGCCGGTTCCGGCCGGTCGCCGATCCTCACTCATGGACGTTCATTCGAGCGGAACGACCTGTTTTCAACCAAAAACGCAATCAGTCTGGGGAAATTATGCGGACGGCCGGCAATCAGCAGGGCAGCAAGCCCGCCGCGGGAAATCCGGCGGAACTGCCCACATTGCGAGCCGACCAGGCGGCGGCCGAAATCGCCGCTCTGAAAGCGCAGCTGCTCGAAGCCCGCAAGCAAGCGACGCTCGGGGAACTGCTGGGAACCACCACCCATGAGTTCAACAACGCCCTCACCACAATCCTCAACTACGCCCGGCTGGGCATCCGCCACCCTGACCAGCCCACCCGCGACAAGGCCCTTGAGCGGATTCTCTCGGCTGGCAGCCGGGCGGCCAAGATCACCGCCAGCGTGCTGTCGATGTCCCGCAGCCAAAGGGCCTCAACCCGGCTGGAGCCAGTCGACCTCGTGGCCCTCACCGAAGAGGTGCTGGTGCTGCTGGAACGAGAAATGATGAAGTACCGTGTCCAGGTCGAGCGGGAGTTTTCCGTGGTGCCCAAAGTGATGGCGAACCCCGGCCAGATCCAACAGGTGCTGCTGAATCTGATGGTCAATGCCCGTCAGGCGATGCCTGAGGGCGGACGGCTGATCCTGCGAATCGCCACCACGCCCACCCGCCAGTCGGTCAGCCTGTTGGTCCGCGACACCGGCTGTGGCATGACCCGCGAGGTGATGGAGCAGATGTTCGAGGCCAACTTTTCGACCAAGGCAGGGCCCGATGAGACTGGCAAGGGGGGCGCAGGCCTCGGCTTGGCTGCCTGCCGGGAAATTCTCGAGGCCCACCGAGGCCGCATCCGGGTCGAGAGCAGCCTCGGTAAGGGCACCGGCATCACGATTCGGCTGCCGGCCCTGCAGCCCGCCGCCGTCGCCGGCTGAATTTCGCCCAACGCTGCTGCCCGCTGCGGCAGCTGCCTACAATCGGGGTACCCGCAGGAGATTCCCCGATGGCTGAAGCCGCTGAGCCCCCCCCCGACCTGCCCCGCACCCTTGCCGACCTCCGCACGAGCGGCTGGCGGAGCCGGACGGTCAAGGACGAGGTGCGGGAAAACTTTCTGCAGCTGCTGGCCGCCGGGGAGGAACTCTTTCCCGGCATTGTCGGCTACGATGACACGGTCATCCCCGAGATCAGCATCGCCCTGCTGGCCGGGCATGACATGCTCTTTTTGGGCGAAAAGGGCCAAGCCAAGAGCCGGCTGATGCGGCAGTTGCCGCGATTTCTCGACCCCGCCCTGCCCTACCTCGATGACCCGGCCATTCCCTTCCATGATGATCCCGAACGGCCGATCAGCCGGGCGGGTCGGCAGATGGTGGCTGAGCGGCCGGCGGCGGAGGTCCCGATCGCCTGGTGGCCGCGGGAGCAGCGGTACGCCGAACGGCTGGCACCCGGCACCAAATTTGCCGACATCATTGGCGAAATCGACCCGGCCAAGCTGGCCGCCGGCAGCAGCATGGGCTCGGAGGAGGCTCTGCATTTTGGCCTGATTCCGCGGCTGCACCGGGGCATCTTCGCCATGAACGAACTGCCCGAACTTGATGAACTGGTCCAGGTCGGCATGTTCAACATTTTGGAAGAGCGCGACGTGCAGATCCGCGGCTATCCGGTGAGCTTTGACATCGATGTGATGCTGCTGTTCTCGGCCAATCCCTCCACCTACAACCGTTCTGGCAAGGTGATTCCGCAGCTGAAGGATCGGATCGGGGCTGTGATCCACACCCATTATCCCCGCGACCGGCAGCTGGGCATCGAGGTGGCCGAGCAGGAAGCGGCGGTCGACCTCGGCGGTGACTGGCCGGTGGTGATCCCCCCCTTCATGAAAGAGGTTGTCGAGCAGATCACGATTGCCGCCCGGGCCAGCCGATTCATCGACCAGCAGTCGGGGGTGAGCGCCCGGCTGTCGATTGCCAATCTGCAGACCATGGTCGCCAGCGCGCGGCAGCGGGCGGTGCGGTTGGGGGAACGGCCGGCCGTGCCCCGGATCAGTGACCTGGCCCATCTGGCCACTTCGAGCCTGGGCAAACTGGAACTCGACCTGATGGGCAGTCACCAGATGACCGAGCGACAGGTGCTCGATGGCATCATGGCCGACGCGGTTGCCACGGTATTTGGTGAATACGTTGAAAAACACGGTCTCGATGAGATCGCCCAGGCCTTCAGTGAAGGGGTCAAGATCGAGGTCGGCGACATGGTGCCCTCCGCGGCCTATGAAAAAATCGTCGGGGATATTCCTGCCATCTGGGGAAAGGCCTTCGAGATCAACCCGGCCAGTGACCCGGCCGTCCGCGCCGCCTGCATCGAGTTCGTCCTGGCCGGCCTCCACGCCACCGAGCGGATCTCGCGGCTGGAACTCCACGGCCGCACGATCTACGACACCGAGGGGTTCCGCTAGCGTCATGCCTTTGCGCAAGTCACTCGGCGGCGTTGTCCATTCGTACCAGCGGTACGACCCGGCACGAATTCCGCAGCCGCGGCCGCCGGCGACTGATCTGGCCACGCCCGCGATGGAGCACATGCTGGCCACAGGCAGTCTCGAGGGCCTGACCGACGAGCAACTGGCCGAGGCGGTGGTGCTCGATCCTGAGCAGATTCGCGGCCTTGGGCCTTCGCTCGATGCCCTCAAAGCCAGGCTCGAAGAACGCAAGCGGAAGATCCTCGAGACCTACGAGGCCGAAACTGTTTGCCGGAAGGCACGCAAGGATTTTCATGCTGCCGCCGACAGCGTACGGCCCCCGCGGCGTCTGGCCCAGGCCTTCAGCGATGCAGTCCAGAGCGAACAGATCCGCCGGCTGGAGCGGCTCTGGTACGCCCTGGAAAGCGAGCGGGGGCCGCTGGCAGCCAGCATCATGGGGCTGATCAACCGGCTTGGCACGGTTTACGAACTGAACGAACTGGCCGGACGCTGGGAGTTTGTCGGCCGCCAGCCACTGTCGACGCAGCAGGCTGTCGAGATCAAGGAAGAGCTTGAGACCATCGATCGGCTCTTGGCCCAACTGGAAGAGGCCCGCAAGAACGCCAAGATCGGCCTGATCGACATGGAGGCCCTCGGCCGCTACGCCGACTCGGGTGAACTCGATGAACTTGAGCGGCTGAAACAGCAGGTCCAAGAAATGGTCGAGCGGGCCGCCGCCGAACAGGGGCTCGACAAGTCGGGCCGGGGCTACCAACTGACCCCTAAAGCCGTCCGCACCTTCCAGGGCCGGCTGCTTGAGCAGATTTTCAGTGACCTCGCCCCCTCCAAAACCGGCCGGCACGCGGCGGCGGCCGTCGGCGACGGAGCGGTGGAACTGGTGCCAACCCGGCCATTTGAGTTTGGCGATTCGGTCGCCCATCTCGATCTGCCGGGGTCGCTGACCAACACCATGCTGCGGACATTGGCCGCGGGGGGCACGATCGGCCCCGGCAACCCGCTGCGGCTCGACCAGCGAGATCTCGAGGTGCACCGCACCAGGAACAGCCCCAAAGCGGCCACTGTGGTGGTGCTCGACATGAGCGGTTCGATGCGTTACGGCGGCCTCTACATCAACGTCAAACGCATGGCCCTCGCCCTGCAGGGCCTGGTGCAACGGGAGTACCCGGGCGACTTCCTCCAGTTCATCGAGATGGCTTCGTTCGCCAAGCCGCGGGCCTTCGGTGAGTTGGTCAGCCTGCTACCAAAGCCGGTGACAATCTTCGATCCGGTCGTCCGCCTGCGGGCCGACATGGCCGACCCGAATATCAGCGAGTCGGACATTCCACCCCACTTCACCAACATCCAGCATGCCCTGCAGCTGTCGCGGCAGTATCTTGCCCGGCAGGACACGCCCAACCGGCAGGTAATCGTGATCACCGACGGCCTGCCGACGGCACACTTCGAGGATCAGGAACTCTATCTGCTTTACCCGCCCCACGGCCGCACTGAAGAGGCGACGATCCGTGAGGCAGCCGCCTGCCGTCGGGAGGGGATCATGGTCAACGTCTTCCTGCTCTCTGGCTGGTCGCAGTCGCGGGAGGATATTCAGTTTGCCTACCGGCTGGCCGAGACTGCCCGGGGCCGTGTCGCCTTCGCCGCCGGCAACGAACTCGACCGCTTCGTGGTCTGGGACTACCACGCCCGGCGGCGGAGCATCATCGGCTAGCCCGCCGCCATTCCCGCCGCAGCATGATGCCGCAGCCGACGGCCGCAGCAGTGGCAGCGGTGCCGAGCGTCCAGAGCGGGACAATCCGATCCGGCGCGGCCACCGACCGCTCGACGGCTTCGGCTGCCAGATCGACCTCCGGCAGCCCTGCCTGCCGCCGCCAGCGTTCGATGGCTGCCTGCCGCCGGCCGAGAAAACGCCCCTCAACCTGCCGCTGCCGCACGTCGAATTTCGGCCCAATCAGGCCGAGGCCGATCAGCGCCATCAGCGAGAACAACAGTCCCCAGAACCAGGGACTGTCGGACGGCCGGAAGGGCAGCGGTGCTGAATCGGAGCCGGGGTGTTCCATCGCCGCATTCTAGCCACGAAAGTGAGCCGGGACCGGCAGCGACCGGACGGATCGCACGGCTGACGCTTGCAAATCGCCGCCGCTCAGGAGTACCCGTGTCCACTCGCTGGACGTTCACTCCGGCCATCGTGGCCTCCGTTCACTGCCCGTGCGCTGCGCTTCGCCATCCTGGCTTCGCTTGCTTCCGGAGCCCGCTCGCGGGCACGGGCACCCCCTCGCTGATCAAGTGTGGTGCGACGCAGGAAACCGAGAGCGGCAGCGACCAGACGGGTAGCACGGCTGACGCCGCGTCAGCGGCTACCGCGGCCAGCCGGCGCCCGCCGGCGGCTTCCAGTGAATGCACAGCCCGCCCCACCGGCGGCAGGATGCCGCCAATGAACTGCAGCAGAACGTCACAAACCTTGGCTTTGTGGCGTTCTGCCCAAAGGAAAGTCGGGCACGATGCCCGAGCTTTC
>Ga0180434_10001639_pt1 | contig 31546 bp, 23 predicted proteins | sample SS_ome_7_FD_132453 | JGI IMG/M metagenome (GOLD analysis project Ga0180434, IMG submission 132453) | Hypersaline lake sediment archaeal communities from the Salton Sea, California, USA - SS_1_D_2 metaG | ecosystem: Environmental > Aquatic > Non-marine Saline and Alkaline > Hypersaline >... | reverse complement strand
CTCGCTCGGCCTCCCCCGCCTCAGCGAAACCCGACCCGTTTAACCAGCCGAACCGCCGTGGTACGGACCCGTACGCCCGGTGGTGTGACAGGGACAGCCCGCGAGGGCCTACCTATGTCGATTCGTCCCCGTTTGTAGTCCCTGCTAAGTGCGGGCTACCAACGGGTCGGACCTGCCTGGACGCTAGCAGGAGCCGGGAGTTGACATTGACCCCAAAGGCACTAGAATGGCGGGGGTTTGCCCTTTCCGGATATCGTGCGTTTTCGACCAACCTTTTCGAGGAGGTAGCAATGTCTCCCGCCGGTTCGTCGACGTTCCGCGACGGTGCTACGACTGCGTCTTGCGGCGAGGCTTCCTACGAAAACTCGTCGGCCCTAGCCCGAGCCTTGCAGCGATGGCTGATCGGGCAAGTGCTCCGGATCACCGGTAATCCACCAATCGGGGTCGTACTGCCCAACGGGGAGGAGGTCTGCGGCGCTGAAGGAGTGCCCGTTGCCCGAGTGTCGATCCGCGACCGCGCGGCCCTGTGGAAGCTCCTGATGCACTGCGATTTGCATTTCGGCGATCTCTACAGCGAAAACCGTGTGGAGATTGAAGGGGATCTTCTTGCGTTTCTTGAGGCGGTCTATCGGACCATGGACGGCTCGACCTCAGGAAGGTTCCGCTGGTGGCTTCAGGGGAAACTACCTAGCCTGCGCACCAACTCGCTGGCCGGGTCGCGGAAGAACATCCACCACCACTACGACATCGGCAACGACTTCTATCGGCTCTGGCTCGACGATCAGTTGCTCTACACCTGCGCCTACTACCCGACCGAACACGCGACCCTGGAGCAGGCCCAGCGGGCGAAGATGGATTACGTCTGCCGCAAGATATGGCTGCGGCCGGGCGAATCGGTGGTTGAGGCCGGTTGCGGCTGGGGGGGCTTGGCCCGGCACATGGCCCGGCATTACGGCGCGCGCGTCAAGGCGTTCAATATCTCCCACGAGCAGATCGTCTATGCCCGGGAAGCCGCGCGACGCGAAGGGCTGGACAACCGAGTCGAGTTCATCGAAGACGACTACCGCAATATCACCGGCCGGTTCGACGCCTTCGTATCGGTCGGCATGCTTGAACATGTCGGACGCAACCACTACGGCGAACTCGGCGCCACGGTGAACCGCTGCCTTGAGAAGGCCGGCCGCGGGCTGTTGCACTCGATCGGCCGCGATCAGCCGGGCGAGATCAACGCCTGGATCCGCCGCCGCATATTCCCGGGCGCTTACCCACCGACACTTCGCGAGATGACGCAGGTGCTCGAGCCGTGGGGGTTCTCCGTCCTCGACGTTGAGAACCTCCGCTTGCACTACGCCCAGACGCTTCGGCACTGGCTCGATCGCTTCAACGCCGCGGAGGAGGAGGTCGAGCGGATGTTCGACCCGACGTTCGTCCGCGCATGGCGGCTCTACCTGGCCGGCTCACTGGCCGGTTTCACCACGGGCTGGTTGCAGTTGTTTCAAATCGTCTTCACCCGCGCTGGCCTTAACGCCGTTCCCTGGACCCGATCTCGGCTCTACATCGAAGAGGAACCGGCGCTCGGCAGGCCGGCCATCGTGGCGGAGTGAACGACGGCGGTGAAGTGGAGGGATGGGCGAGGGGGTGGCAATTCATCGCCACCTTATTCCGCGCCAAGCCAGAGTCAGCCATGCAACACGCGGACGTACTGATTGTCGGCGGGGGGCCCGCGGGAGCCGCTTGCGCAACGAAACTGCACGCCGGCGGCCTGGACGTGCTGATCCTGGAGAAGGCGGCTTTTCCTCGCGACAAACTCTGCGCCGGCTGGATCACCCCCCAGGTACTCGAAACCGCGCGGATCGACCCGGCTGATTACGCCCAGGGCCGCGTGCTGCAACCGTTCACGGGCTTCCGAACCGGACGCCTGAGCGAGCCGTCGCTCGAAACGACCTATCCCAAGCCGGTCAGCTACGGTATCCGTCGCCGCGAGTTCGACGCCTACCTGCTCGAGCGGTCTGGTGCCCGGGTGGAGCACGAAACGGCGGTCCGTCAGTTCGAGCGAAGCGCGACCGGTTGGACCGTCGATGGCCTCTTCCATGCACCGATGCTCATCGGCGCGGGCGGTCATTTCTGCCCCGTCGCCCGGCACCTCAATCCGGGAGGTGACGGCCGCTATCCCATGGTGGCGGCCCAGGAGGTTGAGGTCGTGCTGACCGAGCAGCAGCAAGATGTATGTCCGATCGAGCCGCGTATGCCGGAAATCTTCTTCAGCGAGGACCTGCTCGGCTACGGCTGGTGCGTGCGGAAGGGGCCGGTGTTGAACGTCGGGCTCGGCCGCGAGGATCGCCGCCGGCTGCCGGCCCACGTGGCGGATTTTCTCGACTATCTACGGCGCGAAGGAAAGTTGCCGGCCGACTTCCCGGAACGACTGCCCGGCCACGCCTATCTTCTCTATGGGCGTCGCCGACGTCGATGGGTGGACGATGGCGTCTTGCTCATCGGCGATGCCGCCGGGTTGGCCTACCCGCACAGCGGCGAAGGCATCCTGCCGGCACTGGAATCGGGGCTGTTGGCCGCGGAGACGATCCTCGACGCCGCGGGCGATTTCCGCCAGCAGTGGCTCCGGGCCTATGAGCAGCGGTTGCTTGCCCGGCTGGGCAATCCGCCGCCCGGCACCACATCGTCGCAAGGCGCAGGCATCGGCCTGCGCCGCTGGTTGGGCAACCGCCTGCTGCGCAACCGCGGCTTCACGCGCCATGTGCTCTTGAACCGCTGGTTTCTGCACACGGCTCAGGCATCGTTGCCGTTTTGGCCGCGAATGGTCGCAATCAGCGAGTCCGACGAGTCGCCCTTGGGCAGATAGGCCGCGGCTCCCGATTCGTACATCCGCACCGCCATGTCTTCATCGTCGTGCATCGATAGTCCGATCACCCGAATTTTGGGAAACATGCGGGTGATTTGCCGCGTGGCCTCGATGCCGTTCAGCCGCGGCATGGTGATGTCCATCAAGACGACGTCGGGAAGCAACTGCTCGACCAGTTCGACGGCGTGCTGCCCATCGATGGCCTCGCCGACCAATTCGATGTCCGGCTCGTCTTCCAAGAGGCTTGCGAGCCCTTCGCGGAGCAGTTCGTGGTCGTCGGCCAGGAGAACGCGGAGGACTTCAGCGGGCTGCGCGGTCGCCTCTTCCGCCACGGCGTCCTGGTCCTCTTGGTGTTGGGCGGAATCGGCCGGCCCGCCGCGTGCCACCACTTCGAGTTCGAGCACCGAACCGCCGCCCGGCGCCGAGGTGATCTCCAACCGGCCGCCGATCACCTCCACCCGCTCGCGCAGGCTCAACAGACCGAAGCCGGTGATCGAGTCGTCGTGATCGTCCAGTTGGGCCGGGGTGAAGCCGGCCCCCTCGTCGACGACACGAATGCGGATGTGCCCCTTGTCGTTGACGACCGTCACCTGGGCCTCGTCCACCTGGGCGTGTTTGACCACGTTGAAAAGCAATTCGCGCACCGCCTGGAAAAGGAAGACGCGCGTGTTCTCATCTATCGGGTCGATCTCGTCGGGCGCATCGAGCACGACGCGCAAACCGTGCTTCTCCTCCATCTGCCGGGCCAACCATCGTAGGGCCACCGCCAGGCCGCTGTCGTAGAGGGCCGGCGGGCTGAGTTCGCTCGTCAGCGAGCGCGACGCGCTGATCGACTGGTTCAACAGTTCGTCGATATGCTTCAACCCGCGATCCACGTCCCCACTCACGTCGTAGCGCCGAACGCGAAACACGCCCAGACGCGCCGCATAGAGCAGTTGCTGCAAGTGGTCGTGCAGGAACTCGGCCAGACGCCGGCGTTCGCGCTCCTCGGTCTGGGCCAGTTCGGCCGACATTGCCTGCAACTGCCGCGTCCGCCGCTCGGCGATGGCCGTCCGCTCGGCGACGCGTTGCTCGAGATTCTCGTTCAACTCGCGGAGCTGCTCCTCAAGCTGTTTGTGCCGGGTGATGTCGGTGAAGGTGCCGAACCATTTGACCAATTCACCGGCGTCGTCGTGGATCGGCTGCAAGCGGCCGAGAAACCAGCGGCAGCAGCCGGTGCCCAGACACAGGCGGCACTCCAGGTCGAACGGCTCGGTACGTTCGGTGCCCTCGCGCCATTGCTGGAGAATCCACGTTCTATCGTCCGGGTGCAGCGATTGGGTCCAGCCCGAGCCTAGGGCCGCGGCGACCGACATGCCTGTATATCTTTCGAAGCATTTGTTGACATAGTCCCAGACGCCGTCGGCCGTAGCGGTGAAAAGGATATCCGGCAGGGCTTCGGCCATGGCGCCGAAAGCCTCATTGCGCCGTCTCAAGGCCGATCGGCTCGCCTCCAATTCCGCCAGGGCATCGCGGATTGCATATTGCTGCTTCCGGGCTCGCAAGGCCGCGCGTACCACCCCAAGCAGACGCTGCTCGTCGAACGGCGGTTCCAGGACGCGAATGTTGCCGCGGGCGACCAACGACTGAACCGCGGGGTTGCTCCAGGCCGAACCCTTACCGCGGCTTGCGAGAACGACCAGCGGAAAGTTCGACCAAGCCGGTTGCCGCTCGATCGTGCCGATCAGCATTTGCAGCGCGTCCGGCTCGAGGGCTTCTTCGGCGATCACCCCCGCCCCTGCGCCCGATTGCACTCCGGCACGGAACGATTCGATTCCGGCACAAACGTCAACCTTCCGCCCCGCGGCGACCAGCGTTTGTTGGATTGATGGGTCGGTATGCTCTTGCGGTATCCATACCAGGATGCGCTCCGAATAGTTCGATGTTGCGTTCAATGTCTTCCCTGTCACTGTTACTCGAGGTAAGTCGTCGATACGGCCTGCATGTCCTCGTGACGGCAAGCGGCCGCATCTCATTCCGCATGGGATTCCCCGACCGTATATGCGCTCCCGCTTTTCGTCCCGGTGAAGCGATTGGCGGGGGACTGCCCCGCTTCGCCCGGGATGCTTACAACTATACAACCGAAGCCGTGCCAACTTTTGTCAAAAGAGGGCCTTCCTGGAAGTCGAAGGCCATCGTGCTTGACGAATTAAGCGGTACGTGCAGCGGTCGCGTCTGCTTCCGCCAAACAAAACAGCATAATGAGGCAATCGGAGGCCGGGGTGAGCGGCCGAGCAGGAATCCTTAGCATAGGCTGCCTGAACGATAGAAGCGACGCATCCGCGAGGAATCGGCCGGTCGCTCGACTATGGTGGTGGAGTCTAATCAAAGGCTACCCAGTAGAAACTGCCCCCGACAGGGCAAACGCCTTGACAACCCCCACCCTACCTTCCGCCATCCTCTAGTTTAACTTGCAAGGCAATCTCGATATATAAGGGTTTTCCCCAAGGGGATTGTAGTTCGTTTTCTTAATTTCTTGACGGGGTATTCATCTCTCCAAAGCAAGCCGATCTTGCCACCTGAAAGTTGCTTGCCCTCCCCGGACCGCGACCTACTTCTGCCTAGCGGCCGGTATGCGCGAGCCCGACGACGCATCCCGACTGGCGGCTGGCGCAATACGACCAAATCGATCACCCCTTGCTCGATCCCTTGGGGCCGGAGGTGGGCGCGCTAGGAGGCTCTCAAAGAAGGCGATCCCGCGGGCGGCCGACCAACCGCTGCAAAGCGTCAACGCGCTGCTCCCCTTACCCCTTAACGGCGAGCCCCACAACCGGGCCGGCTCGCACTATTCGCTCATCGCCGGCGGCGCCAAACCGTTGAAACGGAGCCGTTGGGTGCGTCTGGTATTCAGGTGGTGGTAACGGTTCGCCCATTGGAAGCTGCGCCATTCCCGCGCAGTCTATCATGCCGCTTGCACGGCAACTGGAATGATGACAATACGAAGAATTGAATAATTCGGGATCGCGCGTCCGCGTCGTAGAAAGTTGACTGCCAAACTCGTAGCCCCAACCACAAATTATTGTTGCCTCAGGGTGTAGGAGTCCAATCCTGAAAGGATCGCGATTGCTTCGGGGCCAAAGGTTGTCCAAGCAGCGCGGCAAGGGTGCGCCGCGCGGATCTGGGCTGTGGAGTACAACGCGCTGCGGGGTATTCCGACGCAACCTCTCAAGGGACCTTCGTGTCCTTCGTGGTTGTCTTCGGCCCTCGGTTTTCGAGGCAGGCGGGAATGACGGTTGGCGGGCGTCGCCTTCCTGTCCAATATTCGGTGCCTGAGACGCAATAAGCGTTATTGCTGCTTTGCTGGACCAAGACCCGTCAGGACGGCTTGGCAATCCGTCCAGCCGGCGAAGCCGGAATGAGTTTGGGCGATGCGACGTTGCACCGGGAATAGTCCAAGCGAGCATTGCTCAGCGTTCCGGCGACCAGACGGGCCGCCGGCGAGGAATGGACCTCTCGGATGATTCGGTCCGTTTCGGGTCGGGGTGCTTCGCGACCCACTTGGCGGAATCGGTTTGTGGTGGGCAAAGTTCAACCGAACATTCGGCCTCGACGTCGGCGCTCTCAAGCGAGGCGGCCGACACCGACCGGTCCCAGCGGGCGTCGGCCGAGGCATCTTCCTCGTCCGAGGGTACCGGCAGCAACTCCTCTTGCGAACCGTCTTCCGGAGCTTGCCGCGACCGGAGCGACTCGGGCAATTCCCGCTGGAACGTGCCCCCGTCAGGAAACTCGATCATCGGCGGTGCCAATTGCTCGGCGCCGGGGACGGCCGGGGCCTCTCGGCGGGGTGCGGCCGGTTCGCGGGGCTCCTCGACGCTTTCGGAAAAGGTCGGACCGCTCGGCTGTGTGACGGGGCCTTCAAGCGCCTCGGGCCCACGACGGCTCGGGCCAAATTCGATCAGCGGCGCCGTTCGCCGGGGCGCGGTCGGGTGCATGCCCGAGCGATAATCCTCGACCACCTCGCGAAGCCGATAGACTTCGTCCTCGAGCATGCGGTTCTGCCGCTCCAGCAGGGTCACGGACGGGTCGGTCCGACAGCCGAGCAGTGTCAGACAGGCTAGGGCCGCCAGAGCGATGGTGGGGAGCTTCATATCGACCTCGCGCGATCGAACGGGCGGCGCCAATGCGCCGTCTTTCCCCCCCGGGATACTTCAAGATGCAAATAGACGAGTTACCTTGGATTCGGGCGAATCCAGACGACGGCCGCTATGCCCCCTCGCCGCCTCCACCAGCCGCCGCGACTTCCTCGACCGAGTCGATCAATCCGTAGTCGAGCGCTTCCTCGGCCGTCATGAAGCGGTCGCGGTCGGTATCCTGCTCGATTTTCTCCAGCGGATGGCCGGTGTGCTTCAACAGGATGTTGTTCAACCGCTCCTTAACCTTGCCGAACTCCTTGGCGTGGATGAGGATATCTTCAGCCGAGCCTTCCATGCCGGCCAGCGGCTGGTGGATCATGATTCGGGCGTTGGGCAACGCGCGGCGTTTGCCCTTGGCGCCGGCGGTCAACAGCACGGCCCCCATCGACGCGCATTGGCCGACGCAATAGGTGGCCACGTCGCAGGAGATGTACTGCATCGTGTCGTAGATCGCCAAACCAGCGGTGACGCTTCCGCCGGGCGAATTGATATACAGATGCACGTCGGCCTTCGGATCCTCCGAGTGCAGGAAGAGCAACTGGGCAACGATGCTATTGGCAACGTCGTCGTTGATCTGCGAGCCGAGAAAGATGATCCGGTCTTTCAGCAGCCGGCTGTAGATATCCATCGCCCGCTCTTCGCGGCCGGACTTCTCGATCACAAAAGGTATCAAGGGCATGAAAATCTTGCTCCGTTGGCCTTTGGCGGGATGAAAACGCTTCCTGACCGATCCCTAGTCCTCTTGCTCTTCCGCACCGGGCGGCTTCATGAGGATGTCGTCGACAATTCCGTAAGTCTTCGCCTCTTCGGCATTCATGTAGAAATCGCGATCCGTGTCCTTGGCGATTCGCTCGACCGGTTGACCGGAGTGTTGGGCCAGGATCTCATTCAGCGAACTTCGCGTCTTCATGATCTCCTCGGCCTGGATCTCGATGTCCGAGACCTGCCCGCCGACATGCCCGTAGGGCTGGTGGATCATGATCTTCGCGTGCGGCAAGGCGAATCGTTTGCCCTTGCTGCCACCGGCCAACAGCACGGCTCCGCCGCTGGCCGCCAGGCCGACGCAATAGGTGGCGACCGGGCAGCTGAGGATCTGCATCGTATCGTAGATGGCCAGCGTCGCGCTGACGCTTCCGCCGGGCGAGTTGATGTAGAAGTGGATATCCTTGCGGCGATTCTCGCTCTGTAAATACAGGAGCTTCATGACCACCTCGTTGGCATTGCCGTCGTGAATCTCTCCCTGCAGGAGGATGATCCGGTTCTCCAACAGCAAATCGCCAAGGGTCATGGTCCGCTGGCGCTGATAATCGCGATACGCCGATGACATTGCGTGGATCGTCTCCGGTCGCTGGAAATCGCTCATGCGTGGTGTTTCTCCTGGCAACGCTGGCGAAAAACTCGTTCGATTGGGATAGGGACAATCTTTCCGTCGGTGTAGACGTCCGACCGCCGCGACCGAATCGCCGCGACGGAGCATTTCAGGCAGACGGAACCGGCACTAGCAGGGATGAGTCGATCCGCCCGGACACTCCATTTTGCCGACCTACGATCGATGCCGGTGGAACTACTCGTGAGTCGGCGGTTCGTGCGGCCGACCGCCCTCGGACGGCTCGCCCCGATCCGTTTTTGCCTCGGGAATGTCCTCGCCGTGGCCCCCGGCGCTCTGAGCGATCGCTTCCGATTCGTCTTCCTCGAATTCGTAAGGCACGTCCTCGAACTGGGCCTTCTCGCGGATCAAGTCGATCACCTTCCGCTCGATGACTTGATTCCGCAAGACGTCCATCGAGCCAGATTTTTCAAGCTGCGCCCGCACCCGGCGCGGCGATGTGTCGCTTTGCAGGGCGATCAGGCGGATCTCCTCGTCGTAATCCTCCTTGGTGGCGTCGATCTCGACTTCCTCGGCAATCCGCTCGAGGATGAAGTGCTCCTTCAGCGAGCGAGCCGTCGACGCGAGGCTGTTCTGCCGCAACTCGTTCTCGTGGGCCTGGATCTCCTCGTCGCTGAAGCCGCTGCGGCGCAGTTCCATGACGGCCCGCTGCAACTCCCGACGACTCTGACGCTGCAACAACTCGGGCGGCAGATCCCAATCGGCCGACTCCACCAGGCTCTCGGCGATTTGTTCGCGAACCCGCCGCCGTTGCTCGTAATCCAACTGTCGCGCGAGTTGATCCCGAATGGCATCCCGGAGATCGGCCTCCAGCTCAAACCCGCCGAGTTCTTCAAGCAGCTCGGGCGTGAGTTCCGGCAGTTCGAGCTTCTTGACCTCAAGCACCTCGAAGACGGCCGTTACATAGGCGCCGCGCAAACCGGCATTCGGGGCGTCCTCGCTGAGCTGCGTCTCGGCGGTCCTTGTTTCCCCGGCCTGCACCCCGACCATCAACTCGCCGAAGTTCTCAATCCGCCCATCGCGGAAGCTCAGCACCGGCCGAATCCGGATCACTTCCTCCTCGGCGCTGGAGAGGACTTGCTCCCCCACCTTGAAGGTGAGGTTCGTGCTGATATAGTCGCCCATTTCGGCGGGCGCATCCGAGGGGAACAGCCGTCCGCGCCGGCCAAGCACGCGCTGCAGCGCGCGATCGACGTCGGCATCGGTGATGTCGCGAACCGGCCGCTCCAGCGACATTCCCTGCCACTTCGGCAGCTCGAAGTCGGGACGGACCTCCAGGTCGAACTCGAAAGTCAGCGGCCCTTCGTCGGGGACTTCCACCGAATCCAGATCGATGTCCGGCTCGCCGATGGCAGCCAGATCGTAGTCCTCATGAATCTGCTCCAGGCTGTCGAACAGCAATGAGCTTTTGACCCGGGGTTCGATCTCCTTCTGGAACCGTCGCTCGACCAGCTTCCGCGGCGCACGCCCAGGGCGAAAACCGGGAACCTGCGCCTCGGGCATCAATTCGTCGTATTCCTTACCAAAATACCGATCAATATCCTCACGTGGCACTGTCACGCTGATGTGACGCTCGCAAGCGCCACGATTCTCCACCGAGACCTCCAGGTGCAGCTTTTCGGCCGTTTCGGCCTCGGCGCTCGGCGCCTGCTCAGCCTGGAGGACTTCCGGCTGATCGGCTGGAATCGGGGAATCGTCGGGGGTGGGGCGGTCGGTGTCGGACATCGTGGCTTAAGTGTCTCCCACATAGCGGAATAAGCGAAAAAGAGCGGGTGATGGGATTCGAACCCACGACAACGACGTTGGCAACGTCGTGCTCTGCCAGCTGAGCTACACCCGCTTCCGAAATGAATGCCCCTGCTTGGACGGGCGATTCACTCGATCGACTTTCGTGGCTGTGCCACGTTGCGCCGAAAATGCCCTGGTCGGCCGAGACCGCGAAGGCGCCTTCGCCCCGGGCAAGTCCCCGAATTATAGACCCCCCGCCCCGATGTTCAAGGCCAATTTTCCACAATGCCTTTACGCAACGCCGCCTCGGCAGACCGTGGACGTCCGGGCTGGCGAAATGGGCGAACAACTACGTAATAATTAGCAGCATCGCGGACATTCGTCCACCCCGGATTGCTTGACGCAGCAAATTTGGGCTCCGAAAGCCTCGCAATCGGCTAAGGATCGCCCGAAAGTACACAGCTGACTCGCCCAAAGGGACTGCTTTGGCCGCCAATGGACGCCGATATCCGGTCAACCATCACGCATAGCTTCCGGGGTGGGTTGAGGGTGCCGTCGCGCTCCGCGGGGGGGGGCTGGCGGATCCTGTCAAGAAATTCTCGCGCGATCGGCAAAGAGTTGGTTGCTTTATTCGCTCATGCTGTTTATGATGGTCCGTTGAACCCTATCGGGGTTAGTCTTTCGCGCCGAATATTCCCGCCGAAGTTTCATCCCACCCGCGTGGGCGTTGTGGACACTGGAGCCAGAAGCCTAATGGAAGTGAAGCTGGTTGTGGTTTTGGGCAAGACCAACAAAGACGGCGTCACCCTCAAACTCCCTTCCATCGTGGGGCGTAGCCGGGAAGCCGACGTCACGGTGGCTCATTCATTGATTAGTCGCCGGCACTGCGAATTGTACGAGGCCGACGGGCTGCTGATGGTTCGCGACCTGGACTCGCTCAACGGAACCGTCGTCAAAGGGCAGCGGATTCGCGAGGCCGCTTTGCCGCCGGATGCGGAGTTCAGCGTCGGGCCGCTGACATTTCGGGCTGAGTACGAGTACGACGGCGATCTGGATTCGGTGCCTCCCCCGGAGTTGTTTGATGAGGACCAGCCGGTCGCCCGGCCCGTCGAACCCGCGGCCCCCCCGCCGATGCCGCAGCCCCAGGAGGACGACGCACGCTGGGGAGATTTCGTCGCGGAGATGGACGACGACGAGGACGGCGCGGGGATTTTGGAAGCGGAAGCGGACGACGGCGGCGACGAGCCACCGGCCGAACCGGACGCGCAGGTTGCCGACGCCCCGAAGCCAAGCGCGCCGGCGCGCATGGCCAAGGCGGACGCCCAACCGGCTGATGTGCCTACCGAAGCCGAAGCCGAAGACGCTGGCGAGCAGCCGTCCGAACTCGAGGACATGGATACCGAGGAAATCGAGCAGTTCACCGCCGACTCGCTTGAGAGCGACCTTTCGATCGACACGAAGTTTTCGCCCGAGCCCGCCCCGAGTCCATTCTCGTCGGGGTTTGGGGCGGAGGATGTCGAAGCGCCGGAGGACTTCGACGCCTGGGAGGATGTTCCCCCGCTGGAAGACGACGAGCCCAAAGCGGCCGAGGGGCAGGATGCTGCTTTGATGGATATGAAGCCCCCCGCCGTGGAAGACGACGCTGGCGATGAGCCCGCACTTGCTGAGGAAGCCGAAGTCGCCGAGGAAGATGACCTCGCCGAGGAAGCCGAAGCCGTCGAGGCAGAGCCGCCGAAGAAGGAACGGGGCTGGGGGCTGCTGGGCAAGAAGAAAAAGAAGCCGGACAAGCCGAAGGAGCCCGCCGCCGCGGAGGTTGCGGACAAGCCATCCGGCTCATCCACGGAGCCGGACGACCAGCCGTTCGTTGCACCGCCCCGGCCGAACGGGACTCCCCGCAAAGAGCCCACCATCGAGGAGCCCCAAATCCATTTCGGCGTCGACGACGAATCTTCGGCAACGCCGGAAACCGACGACGAACTCAACAAGTTCTTCCAGGGCTTTCAGTGATCCTACAGGCTGCCGGCCTTCGCGAAGTTCAGCGTTGTGTTGATCGGGAACACGCCATAGATTCCCCGGGTGAAAACCAGGTCGATAAAATCGGATGTCTTCTTGATCGGGCTCTTCGGCACGATGATTACGTCGGCGTCGGCTACCCAAAGCTCGCCGGCCGGGCATGGCTGTTTGCCGTAAAGCGCCGCGTGCAGGTCGACCATCGTCGCCATCAGTCGCCAGTCTTCGGCCCGCCGGAACATGACAATCTGCTTCAGGTGCGCTCCGTTGTTCCAGCTTCCGGCCATTGCCAACGCCTGCAATACCGTGGTCGGCCCAGTCAGTTCGTAGCGCCCCGGCGCGGCCACCTCGCCCAGCACGTAAACAAACCGCGGCGCCCGATTGACCAGCACGGGGATAATCTCGATCCCTTCGACATGCTGGCGATAGCGCTCGTTGAGTTCGACCTGCAACTCGGGCAGCGTCAGCCCCTGGACATGCACCGAGCCGACCACCGGCAATGAGATGGTGCCCTCGGGCGTGATGCGCGCGGCCCTTTGCTGTCCGCCGACGCCGAATCGGGCGTCGACCGCGTTGCGGAGGTCCTCAAGCTTGGTGTTGACCTTCAGCGGCGTGACTGTAATGGCCGGTACCTTGTAGTACTTCTTGTACTTCTCCTCCAGCACGTCGCGAAGCTGGGTCACCGTGCGGCCGGTCGCATGGACCTGCCCTAGCAGTCGTAGCGTGATCGAGCCGTCCGGTTGGATCAGCAGTTCGCGGTTCAGTTCCGGATCGGTGAACGATTCCACCCGAACCTCGTCGCCGACGTTCAGCCGATAGGGGGTCGGCGTTTCTTCCCGCGTGAGCCGATAGACCAGGTCGAGCAGGTCGTCGACGCGGAGCCGATACTCCGGCACATGGGCAAGCCGCGCATTGCCGACGTATTCCCCTTGGGCGTAGCTCTGCCAGTGGATCAGTCGGGAAGATTCCCATCCGCCGCATCCGTGCTGGCGAAACGCGCCGTCGCAGAAACAGTCGACGCCGCAAATCGGATGCGGCGCCGCCGGGCTAAGGTATTGGCAGGGCACGATGGTCCTCGTGTCGCCCGGCGCGGGGGTCGCGGTGTCGTCCGCCAAAAGCGGCCCGCCTACGGCAATGCATCCCAAGAGCACGGCCGCCGCGGCCTTGTGCCCAAGGCTGCCGGGAATGGGAAGAAACTTGCGTTGGATCGACATAGGGATTCTCCTCACCGAAACGGCCAAGGCCACCAACTCTTGGCGGTGTTGTTTTCCTGGGCGGGAGTCGGCGGGGCGGGCCGCGCCGCTTCGCGCGCCGGAGGCGGCCGACTGTCGCTGGGGTTGCGTGCCTGAGCCTGGGCAAACGCCTGCAAATCGACCCACCGCACCAGCCCATTGGCCGAACCCTCGGACGCAACGCGCTGAGCCGCTGCGGCTTGGGCGGCCAGCAAATCGGCCCGTTGGGCAAGCTCGTGATGGCCCATTTGGCGATAAACCACCGCCAGGTTGTGCCACCCCTCGGGCTGCGGATGGATCTCGAGGCTGTGCTTCAGCATCCGTTGGGCCTCGCGGAGATTGCCCGACCGGGCGAACAGCACGCCCAACTCATGGGCAGCCAGATGATTCCGCGGCAAGACCAGCAACGCGGCCTGGAAGAAGGCGACGGCCTTGGGCTCGGCCGCTCGGACGTTGCCGTCGCCGACGGTTGACCATTCGGCGTGCAGCTTGCCCAACGCGTGCAGGGCCATCGAACCGGCTACTTCCTTGCCGGCGGCCAGCGCCAGTTGCTGTTGGGCAAACGTGAAATACGACTTCAGCGCGACCAGCGGCGTGAGCTGCTCGGCAGCCGCCTCTTTGAGCACCGGGGTCGTGTGCCTTCGGATCGTGTCGGCCAGATCGAGATCCGATTCCAACCGCGACCCTCGCGGCAGGAAGTCTTCGGCCTCGCGAAGCGCCGTCAGGCCGATGCCAAGCGCGTCGCTATGGGCATTGGTTTGGTGTTCGGCGTCCAGCCCTTGGGCGATCAGCCGCAAAGCCTTGATGAATTCGGCCCGGCCGGCGAACCAGGCCTTGCGCCCGGCTAGCTCGAACCCGTGGCGCGTGTGGCGATCGGCCTGTTGGGCGATCCGTTCGAGCTGCTCGGAACGTTGCGGCCGGAGCCGCAGTTGTACATCAGCGGCAGGTTGGACGTGGGGCGCGGATCGTATCGGCGGGGCTAACCGCGCGACGCGAGGCTGGCTCGGTCGCGCGGGCGGACCGGCCGGTTCCACCCCAAAGGCATGCGTCGTCGCCAGTCCCAGGACGATCAGCCCCCCTAGCCGAACGATCGGCCGGAGTTTAACATGTGCATGACGATCCATGGTTCGTCCGTCAGAGCGCGCGGTTGTTCGTCGGCCGGTTACGGTTCCGGCTGTTCTCCTTGTGACCGATCGACCGGTTGTAGGGCGAATAATGAATGAAAGTGCGCGGCTCACCCCAGGGTGTCGGGCGTCGGCCCGAATAGCCGCTACAGACCGTCCCGGCGGCGTAATCGGCATGACAAGATTCATGCAGATTACCCAACCGGAAAAACACCGATAGGCCGCATATGCTGTTGTTCAAGAAGAAATTCCTGCCCGCGATACGTGCCGGGGAGAAGACGCAAACCATCCGGCTCTGGAACTGCCGGCGGATGCGAGCCGGGCAGCGGAGCTACATTCCCGGGGCGGGCTACATTCGGGTCACCGCGGTCGATGAGGTCGAGTTGGAGTCATTGACCGACGACGACGCCCGACCCGACGGCTTCGACACGGCCGAGCAACTTCGCGACGAGATCGCCCAACTCTATCCCGACCACCTTGCCCAGGGATACAAGGCCTATCGGGTTGTGTTTCACGTCTTGCCGCCGGAGGAGCAGCATAAGTGAGGGCGGCCGAGCTGAACTCCGAAGTCTACTCTTCCGTCGCGTCTTGCCGACGCAACGACAGGTCGAACACGACGTCGCGTCCCTTGAGGCGGCCGTCGCGATAGGGCGGCGAACGCCATATTTCGGCCGACCGGGGCAATCGCACCCGCTCGCTGTAACGCAGGTACTGGTACGAAACCAGGTAGAAGTCGGCCCAGCGATAGTCGCCGGAAAAGACATCCGGGGCGAAGCGGTAGTGGTACATCGGCTCCGGCTCCGCACAGGTCGACCGCGGCCGATCCCAGGCGAGAAAGATCAGGTAACGCACGTGCTTCTCGCGCAGATACTCCTCCAGCCGCCGATCGCGCAGCGCCTTCTGGTACTCGAAGTCGTTCACGAGCCCGTCGAGATTGACCACCGGCCGCCGGCTCCAGAAGGCCAACTTGCCGCAATCGGTGCATGCCCAGCGTTGCTCGGGCGGTTTGGTCTTCATGAATTCGACTAGCTCGAGCGACAGGCCGCCGGTCGGTTCCGTTGGCAGTTGCACGCCGGCCCAAGGGCGGAAGTCGGCGGGCCACTGAAGCAACACCGGCACAAGGTTCGCGCCCAACGCCGCGATGGCCGCCAGCAGCGTCAAGACGTGTAGCCGGCTCCGCGAGAGGACGTTGCCCACTCCGGCCGAAAAGGCCAGCAGCCCGAAGAGCACCGCCGGTCCCAGGTACCACAACGGCAGCGGCTTCGACCATTTCTGGAACAGGGCGAGCGCTGCCAATTGGATCAGGGCCAACAGCGCGGCGGTCGCGCCGAGTCCCCGGGCGTTGCCGTCGAGCCGACCCCGCCAAGCGACAAGGACCAGACCGACAACCGAGCCGCCCGCCGCCACCAGCAACGCCGCGCGGCGCGACGGGCTCAGCAGATGTTGCTCCCACTGGAAATGGACCAAGGGGAAGGTGCTCTTGAGCACGCCGGAGATTGGCATTGGATGGCCGAAATACCACTGGTGCCAGGCCACCAAGGCCGCCACCCCCAGCACCCCGGGCAGGGCCACCTGGAAGAGGATCGGCCCGCTGCCTACGCGGCTGTGGCGTTCGCGGAACGCGCAGACCAGCGCCAGCGGCAAGACCACGAAGGGCAGCATATCGAGCCGCGCCATGACCAACAGCAGTCCGGCCACGCCCGCCCAATCGTACCTTCGCCACCAGGCCGCGGTTCCCATCCACAATAGCAGCGGCAGCACGAGCGTCGATTCCATGCCGATCAGATAGGGCTTGCTGAACCGCGGGATCAGCAGCCCGGCTAGGGCCAGTAGCAGGATCGGTCGGGCCAAGCGCTCGGCCTTGGAACGCAATGGGGCATGGGCCGCAAGCAGCGCCCCGACGATCGTCAGCAAAAAGACCGCGCCGAACCCGACCGCCGCCGCCAGGTAGTGCTGCATTGGGGTGCCGTCGGTGCCTAGCAGGTAAAAGGCGGCCGTCTGCAGCCAGAACAGCAGCGGGTGGAAACCGTGCGTTTCGGTCACGCCGTCGAAGGTGAACCGGCCCGACTCGACAAAATTCCGTGCGATCACCAGGTAGTAGTAGGCGTCGTCGGAGAACAGGTCGTGTCCTTCGAGCACCTGGGGGACTCGGCGCAGGACGGCCATCACCGCCGCGGCCAACAGCAACAGCGATGCCGGCCACAGCGGCATTGGTCGTCCGGGGGGGGTCGAGGTCATAAGCTCACCCACGGGTGTTAGGCAAGAAAGCGAACGAGTGTCCGGTGGAAGATACTGATTGCCCAGTATAGCGAAGAGCGCGGGAGTTTTCGAGCCCACACATCGGGCCTATCTGCGCCAATCGCCAAGAAACTCGTTGCCTTGCCCTGGTCGGGTAGCGTATAATGCGTTTGACGTCGCGGTGGTGGGAGGCCGAATCCTACACGCTTCTTGCCATTTCGCCCGTCGTCCCTCCCGTTGGGTGTGTTTTTCCCACGGAACTTCCGCGTCTTTCCACCCTCGATAGTTCCAACTTTGGGCCCTGGGAGATTCAATGATCGCCCCTCCTTCCCGCGGAGGTGGGAATCCAGCCGTTTCCGGGGGCATTGGATTCCCGCCTTTGCGGGAATGACGGGTGGAAACGTGCCGCTGCCCCAAACTTGGAACTACTAGACCTGCAAGGAGTGTTTCCATGTCTGCTGTATTCGGCCGCTTCCGACTCGTGAGCTGGGTGATTGTGATGGGGGTGATTTCGCTTGGCGTGTCGGTCGGCCGGGCGGAGGACACAAGATCGCCGACGGCCCCCGACTCGTCCGCCGAGCAGGCGTCGGAGGAAAAGGCCGACCCCTTCGAGGTGCCCGAGGGAGGGGCGAAAGAGCTTTTGGCCTATATGGAGGGGCTGGCCCAGTTGACGCCGGATGATCTGAGTCCGGAGGCCGCCGCCAGCTTCGACCGCAAGCGGAACGAGGCGATCAAAGCGGCGACGGCGCGGGTGTTGGCAGCCAAGCCGACACAGGAGCAGGCCAAGAAGGCGGTGGGCTGGAGGATCGGTGCGTTGATGGAACTGCGACGGATGGGCGACGCGACCGCCGGGGACGAGCTGCAGCAGCTTCCCAAGGAGGTCCAGCAGGCGGGATTCGACCAGTTCGCTCGCGAGGTGCGGGGATTCCTGCTGAAGTACCGTTTGCGCGCGGCGATGACCGCCGACCGAAAACAATTGGCTGCGCTGTTTGACGAGATCCAGCAGTATTTGGCCCAGGGCAAGATCGCCCCCAGCGACGCCGGGCTTGCCTTGATGACGGCTCAAGTGCTCGACCTCAGCGGCAACAACGACCTGGCGGTCGACGCCTACCAGAAATTCACAAAGCTCTTCGCCGAAAGCGACGATCGCCGGATTGCTGGGCTTGCCGCCAAGATGGAAGGCGCCGCCCGACGGCTAACTCTCGTCGGCAAGGACCTGAAGCTAGAGGGTAGCTTCCTCGACGGGTCGTCTTTGAACCTGGAGGACTATCGCGGCAAGGTGGTGCTGGTGCAGTTTTGGGCGACTTGGTGTGGGCCGTGCCGCGCGGAAATCGTCAACATCAAGAAGCAATACGATCTCTACCACGACCGCGGTTTCGAGGTGATCGGCGTCAACTGCGACGACGACCGCGAAGAACTTGATCAGTACCTGGACGAGAACGCCGTGCCCTGGAAGAATCTCTTCAGCACCGACGAAGAGGCCAGCGGCATGAACAACCCGATGGCTACCTATTACGGCGTGATGGGCATTCCGACGTTGATCCTCGCCGACGGCCAGGGCAAGGTCGTTGCTTTGGAGGTCCGGGGACCCCAGCTCCGCCAGCAACTCGAGAAGCTGCTGGGCCCCATCGAAGAAGCGGAAACGCCCGCGGGCGAGGGGTAGTGGCGGAACCGTCCGTTTAGCCGTCTGATTGCCTCGAACCGTCTTCGGTCGGGCAGTCCAATGCCACGATGACCAGCTTGTGCCGGTCGGCCAGGGCGAGCAGCTCGGGTTCGTCCAAGAGGATCGTACGGCCGGCTTCAATGGCCAATACTCGGGCGCCGGCTTCGACCATCGTCTGAAGCGTGCCGCAGCCGACCGTGGGCACGTCGAACCGCATGTCCTGTTGCGGCTTGGCGACCTTCACGACGGTGAACTCGCCCGACTCGCACAGCCGGCCGGCACGACGGATGCACTCGTCGGTCCCTTCGATGGCCTCCAGCGCCAAGACAGCCTGATCCTTCACCGCCACGCACTGGCCGATGTCCAATCTTCCGAGTTCCTTCGCGATTTGCCAACCGAACTCGACGTCTTTGCGTTGCCAGGCGGTCAGTCCGCGACGGGTCAATTGTCCTGGTCTCACGAGCAACTCCGGTGCGTAGTCGGTCGCCGGGCCGAAGCGGACGCCTTCGCCGGCAAACTCGTCGACGATTGCGGCCAGCAGCGTGTCGTCCTTGCAGTCCTTCCGCCGCGTGAGCAGATGGGGAGCGAACATGCGGATGGTGCGCAGGTCGGGAAAGTGGCGCCACCAACTGCCGCGCCGAAACAGCATGACCTTGAATATCTTGCCGGCCATCGTGGCTTCGGAGATGCCGTGCCGCTTGAAATAACGGATCGCGCTGCCGAAGCGGCCCACGCCGCTGACGCGGAAATCGGTACACAACTCCGCCAGCTTCGCGTCGGCATGCCCCGCCACGCCGAGGCAATAGGTCTCGTAGCCTTGCCGGCGCAGCGCCTCGGCCACCACAATCGGATAGCGGCCCCAGCCGGCGATCAGCCCGACGCGGCGAGATGGATTCCGTTTTGGGGAATTGTCTTGCATCATGGCATTCGATGCGTCCGCCGACCGCTATAGCTTTCCAGGTGGCTGATGCTGGAAAAGGGGTCAGGGCCCTTTTGCCAAAACGGCCCGAAGGGTGCTTCGCACAAAAGGGTCCCACTCCCTTTTCCTTTACCACTTCCCGCTGGGATCCCGCCTGCGCGGGAACGACGTTCTTGTGAGCCGGGCCTAATGACGCGATTGCGAGCCGAGCTTATCCACTCGCTTGCGCGTCGAGCTTGTATTGTCGCGACACTACGAATGGCTCTCGCCGGCGTTCTCGAAACAACCGGCGGCGTCGTCCCCCAACCGTTCGACGAGCATCTGCACGGTCCGCTCGAGCTGCTTCACCTGGCGCCGCATGTCGGGCAGCTTGCTGAGGACGGCCTGCTTGAGCTTCTGTTCGCGTTCGGGCGTGGCGGGAATGCCGATCATGCGCATGCCCTCGGGCACGTCATTGCTCACGCCGGCCATCGCGCCAAGCACGGCGCCGGTGCCGATATGCACATGATCCCGCACCCCGACCTGGCCGGCCATCACCACATAGTCGCCCGTGGTGGTGCTGCCGGCAATGCCGACCTGCGAGCAGAGCATGTTGTGTTTGCCGAGCCGGCAGTTGTGGGCGACCATGACCAGGTCGTCGATCTTGGTGCCCTCGCCGATGACGGTCGGCCCGTAGGTGCCGCGGTCGATCGTGGTGCCCGCGCCAACCTCCACGTCGTCGCCGAGCAGGACATTGCCCAACTGCGAAGACAGCACGTGCCGGCCGCCAATCTGACAGTAGCCGAACCCATAGGCCCCGAGCACCGCATTGGCGTGGATCACGCAGCCGCTGCCGACGACGGTGTTCTCGTAGAGCACGGCGTTGGGGAAGATGGTCACGCCCTCGCCGATCCGGCAGCCGTCCATCACTCGGACCCCGGAGTGGATGATCGAGCCGTTGCCGATCGTTACGTCGTCGCCGATGGTGGCCAGCGGGTGGATATCGACCCCTTCGGCGATGGAGGCCGTCGGGCTGACGACGGCCCGCGGACTGACGCCGATCCGCTGTTGCGGACGCGGGGGGCGAAACAACGACAGCACCACGGCAAACGCCTTATGCACGTCGTCGACCTGCACGGCGGGGATGTCCGGCAGGGCAAGGGCTCGCGGGGCGATTACGGCCGACGCCCGGCAGTTCTTGAGATTATGGTTCCGCTCATTGCCGTCGACCAGCGTGATTTCGCCGGGCTGGGCGTCGCGAAGCGTGGCGGCCCCGTGGATCACCAGGTCGTCCTGCCCGAGCAACAGGCCGTCGACGAGCTTCGCAATTTCCTTGAGCGTGGCTGGCATGTATTGGCATCCTTTCCCAAAGCGGCCCGTCATAACGCAGGGCTGCTCGCACGAAAAATCGTGGACTCTTCCCAAGGTCTGGGGGCTTGCCTTCGAGCGGAAGTTTGCCCAGCTCGGCGGCATTGCCGCGCACCCGACAGGATTCGGGAACCGGCGGGGATTCACTCTACCGCAATGGGCCGCCGGGAGCAAGATCAATACAGAAAAGCCGCCGCCACAGCGGCTTTGGGGTGTGCTTGGCCACCCGGGTTCGCTAGCCCGGTTTGTTTGTCAGAGCTTCGGTACCGGGATCGTAGGGGCGGGCCGGCCGTCGCCACCCCGCCGACCGCCGCCACCGCCGCGATGGGCCGGACGCGGGGCGCGGTAGTCGGGCACCAACTCCAGCCCAGTCTGCCATCCGATGCCAACCCCACCCCCGCCGCCGCCTCCTCCTCCACCGCCGCCGCCCACACCGATTCCGAACTCGGTCGTGTTCGTGGCGAAGGTGTCGGTGTCAGGGCCACGCGAGTCGAGGCCGTCGTCGCCGAAGCCATGGGCCTCTTCCGCCATGGCCAAAAGGTCGGCTGGATACCTCAAAACCCGTCTCAACTCGGCTTCGCTCTGGGCGGCCCAGGGAGTGCCGGGGTGGTTGCGGAGCACTTCGAGATAAAGCTCCTTTGACCGATTGAGCATTGCCGCGGCCGGCGCGTCGATCGCTACGCCGCCGCGCTGGCGGAGCTTCCAGCCGACCAGCCGCTCATTGTCGCCCAAGACCACCGGCGTTTGGTCGAGCTTCGTCAGCGCCTCGCCGAGCGCTTTGCGATAGAGATAGGTTCGGGCTTCCGTGGCCGCCAACTGTGCCCGCAACAGGTCGTAGTTGGCCTGCCATCGCGGCGTGGGTTCCTGATCTCGCAGCGTGCGGCTGGCCTCCAGCGCTTCCCGGCCCCGGCGCAAGCCTTCGAGGTAGGCATCGGCCTTCGCCTGGGCCTGCTGGATGCGCCGAGCGAACTCCGGCTTGTCCGCGGGGAATCTATCGGGCAAGTTCGTGATCTTCGAAGCTTGCTCATTGGCTGGGTCGAGGTCGCTGAGAATCTTCGCGATCAGCCGCCGTAGCGGCTTCGTCTGGCGGTCGAGGAGAATCTCCGCCTGCGACCTCAGGTCGGGCCGATAGGGCCAGATCGTGCCGTGGTCGTAGCGGCGATGGTCGGCGCGGACCAGATTGGACTCGCGGCTGGGCAGCAGGAAGAAGATGCCGCCGGTCGCCCAGGCCAGCCGCGATTGCGCATAGGGCCCAAAACCGCTGGCAATGGCGTCAGTCCGCGGCTCGAAGCCGTCGGTCTGCATTTGTTCGGCAAAGGCCGCTTCCGGCCCGCGGTCGACCGGCAGCCAATGCTCGTGGCCCGTCTCGGGATGGACCCAGCGGACAAACGCCGTCGGGTGGCCGAAGACCGCCTCGCGCCCCAGCACATAGACCTTGCACAGCGCGGAGCGGGCATAGGCGATTGTCGGCTCGAGGTACTGCCGGCTTTCCTGCGCATTGCCCGACTCATCGCTGACGAGGATCATCGCCAACTGGCAGCGATACGCCCGGGCGAACTTGCGGTACGCGTCGATCGACCGGGTGACGGCGTGGCACATCCGCTCCTCGCCGGAGGCGTCGATCGGCACCTCGTCGATGGCCGCGCGGATCTCCTCCACGCTCGCCGTCGGCACCGCGATATGCACCTGGACGTCCTGCCCGAAGCTGGTCACGCCGGTCGTCAAGCCCTCGTCTTCCATCGCCCCGGCCATGGACAATTCGGCGTAAACCCGATCGAGCCGATCGCGGATTTCCTGTTGATCGTCGCGCATGCTCTCCGACTGATCGAAGACCCAAACGACCAGCACCTTGCCCTTCTGACGCAACGCAAGCAGTTCCTGCGTGATCCGGTCCAACGCCTGTTGGTAGTCGTCGGCCACGACTCGGGCAATGCCGCCGGAGCGTTCGGGGAGTCGGGCCAACAGATCGTGGCTGCCGCTGGCGAAGTTGGTCGGCCGGTCGAGCGTCGTCCACGGGCTGGGCAGGTCGGTCGCCGTGACTACCCCGGCGAGCTCCGCCGAACTGATTCCGTCGGAAGGACCTTGGTCCGTCGGCAGCAGATTGCCGGACGACGTGGCGACGATCTCCGTGGCTTGTTCGAGTTCGTCGTCCAGAAGAATCGTCTCCAACTCCTGCTGGGTCGGACGATACTCGACCAGCAGGGAAAACAGCGGCTCGCCCATCTCGGGTACCATCCAGAGGGCCAACGCGATCAGCACCAGCATGTGGAACAGCATCGAGGTGAGAAACGGCACCAAAGACGGCGGCGAGAACCACGACGCCGGCTGCTCGGCCTCTTCAGCGGCAACGAGTACCGGCCCCACGGCCGGCAATGGCGGCGGCGGGCTCGCGGGCTGGTCCGTGGGACCGACTTCCGAAGATATCGAAAAGGGTGCCTCAGCCGATTCCGGAGACGAGGCGTGGTCATAGGCCGACCGTGACGAAGCCAGATAAGCCGACGGCGCGTCCGGCTGAGACATCGGCGGCGCGAGCCACGGCCGGTATCCCGGGCCCGCCTGGCTGGGTGGTACCGCCCGAATCGAGCCACCCGGCCCGGGAGCCAACTCATCTGGCCCTGAGGCCTCCGATCGCGGCGGCCGGGGTAAGTGCTCTGCCGGCGTCCCCTCGTTCGATGGGTTCTCAGGCTGCCTCTTATCGGAATAAGGTTCGTACCCAGCCATCGGTTTCCCCTTCCAGGTCGATTGCCTCCGATCACTCCTGCGCGGCCACTCGTCTATTGTAAGCTCAGCAGCTCCAAGTTTCACCTTGTAGGGGGCCGAGCGGGAGGGTGAAGCTCCTGCTGAGCCGTCAACCTTAGGGGGACAGCGGCTCGGCGAGAGCCCCGCTCTCCTCAGCTTGGAACCGCGGAAGTTGTGTTTTGTGGTCTTTACGCGACGAGTTCTCGCTTCCGGTCGGATCTGCCAACTCCCGTCGGCGGACGAAGCGATCGCCGAAAAGGAGTCCTCAACCAAAGGTTCGCGGATGGGGTACCCGATTATTCCGCCAGACGAGCATCAGCCCCACGCGGCTGAACGGAGGGGGCACTGACCCACTCTAGCAAGACCTGCGGACGTGATGCACCCAGGCGGGCAGGACGTTGATCCAAATCCAGTCGCGACGGACCTCATTGCCACGCAGGACCGCATCCATCGCCCGGCTGATCCCCCGGAGTCGGGCCCGTTCGCTGCGCCCGCTGATTAGCGTCCGCGCGGAGCGGATGGCGATGTACTCGAAGAACGAGAGCGTCCCGCCCGGCCGAAGCCGCTCGGTCAACGACGCCAGGATTTGTTCGACGACCGGTGCCTCGAAGTTGTTCAGCGGCAACCCCGAGACGATCAGGTCGTACGGCTCGCCGGCGTCGAGCTGCTCGATCGCGCAATGCAGCACCCGAGCCCGATCGGCGACCGGTTGGAAGGCGGGATCCGATTGAAAGCGGCTTTCCAGTTGCCGAACGAAGCTCTCGTTCAGTTCGACCAGGTCGAGTCGGTCTTCCGGCTGCATGGCGGCCACGATGTGCCGCGTCACCGCGCCGGTTCCGGGGCCGACCTCCAACACGCGCCGCGGACGGTCGGCCGTTTCGCGCACGAATCGGGCCAATGCGGCCGACAGGAACCGACCGCTCGGCAGCACCGCGCCGGTGGTATGGAAGTTTCGCCGAAACTCCTGGAGGAAGAGACGGGTTTCAGCGAGTCGGCCGGACATGGGCGCTCCGTCAATAATCGTACCACAGCCCAACGCCGAGCTGCTCCTCGTGCTGGGTGAAGAACTCGTACTGGTCGCTTTTGCCGTTGAAATAGTGCAGCCCCAAGCGGAACAGGTGCCCCGTGTGGCCGCGCCACTGCCAGCCAGTCTGCACGGTCATATTGCCGCCGAAATCGACCTCCTCGCGCAGGCGGCCGTTGATGGCGAAGAACGGCGTGCCGCGAAGGTCGGTCGGCTCGAGGGAACTGAGGTCGATGCCGAACTGGATCTCCCACGGCTGGCTGCCGCCGCCGGTGTAGAAGGCGTAGCCGACTTCACCGTAGACTCGGGTGAACGAATTTGGCCGCACGGCCACGCCCGCGACGATCACATCCCGCGTGTAGTTGATTCTACGCATTTCAGGAAACCGCTCAAGCAATTCGTCGCCGAGGTGGGAGCTGAGGTGGTAGTAGGCGAGTTTGGCTTCCCACCGACCGCGGCGCACCGTCAGCGGCACGCCGAAGCGGAAGTCGGCCGAGACCAGATCGCGCTCGTGCTCGAGATCCAACCGCGGGAAGCCGGCCCCTTCGATGTCGATTTGCCACCCTTCCGGATACCGCTTGTCGGTCGTGCCGTAGCGCAGGATGCCGACATGGCCGCCGAGGGCCACATCCCACAGCCAGCCCCATCCGTCCTCATGCACCCATTGGCTGGCGAACCGCGATTCCCGCCCCCCCGCCAGATAGGCCGGATAGAGCAGCCCATCGGGCAGAATCTGCAAAGTCCAGGGCGACCGGGCAAGCTGCCTGTGATGCCGCGGCGGGAGCCAGTCGTCTGCCGGCCCGACCTGGTCGAGCGTCGTCTCGTCGGGTAGGAGGTATACGTCCGAGAGCGTCTCCCCGGCGACCGTCGGGCCCGGCTCAACCTCCCAGGAAACCCGCGATGCTGCCCAGAGATCCCGCGGGGGGGCCACTGCGGCTGAAGCCGCCGGCGCAGCACACCGATCGACCCCCGGGGCCTCGTTCGCCGGCAACGCGCGCACCTGGGCCGCTGCCGGCACGACGGCCGTCATGCCGTAAGCCGAAACCAGTAGAGCAGCAAACACCCGCACGCAAGAACGCATTTTTTCGTGAATCCTCGGTCCCTCCGGTGGCTGCGGGAGTGTACCCGCTTCGGCCACTCCGGTACCAGACGGATTTTCCTGTATTTAGGCGGCCTTAATCCACCGGCCGCATTTTTCGTGGGGTTTGCACCGTATTCTCCGCGCATGCCACCGCAGCGCAAAAAACGCGCCGGCAAGTCAAAGTGGTGAAACCCGTGCCACAGCCGCCCTTGGCTTCTCCCGGCTCGCGCTATAATAGCAGCGGCCTGTTTGCCAAGGATCGGCCGGAAGCCGTCCGCTCAATTCTCTTAATCGTCAGAAATCGAACGAAAGGGAGGCAAAATCCATGGTATTGCTTGATCTTAGCCTGTACCCCCTCGGCGAGGGTGAGAGCGTAAGCTCCTACGTGGCAAAGTGTCTGGACGTGATCGATCGAAGTGGACTCGACTACCAAAGCCACTCGATGGGTACGACCATCGAGGGGGAATTCGATCAGGTCATGGACGTCGTTCGCGACTGTTTCAACGCCCTGGCCGCCGATTGCCACCGCATCGAGGGCACCATCACACTCGACTATCGCAAAGGCCGCACCGGCGGTTTAGCGGCCAAATTGGCCAGCACCGAGCGTGTCCTCGGCCGAGAAGTGAAAAAATAGGCGATTCTGGCGGTTTCGCCATCGGCTGGCGGCGCGGTATAATGTCGGGGTCTTCCTGTCAAAATCAGGTAACACCTCAGCCAAATGGAGTGGTGCGCTTTGCGCAGGGCCCTTTTTCGTCATTCCCGCGCAGACGGGACTCAGGGAACTACACCAATTGCTTGGATTCCCGCCTGCGCGGGAAGGACGTGCTTCAGAGGGCTGAACTGTTACAGTATCCGTAGTTCCAAGTTCAGCAACAATCATTGAACGGAAGCCGAAGGCGCTGCGGTTTCGGGGGTTGAGCCGTTGCGCCCAGCATCGTCTGCGGCTTCCGTTCAACGAGACGTGGAACTACTGACAATGCAGTCGCAGTGGCCGGGTTCCCGATGGCAATTTCTCCGCTGATCAGCCAATTGCGAACGAGCGTGGGCGCCAAGAACGTGCTCTATGCCCGCTCGGAGCTGGCCGTCTACGACTGCGACGCGCTGACACTAGAGCGCAACAGCCCCGACGCGGTCGTCTTCCCGCAGTCGGCCGCCGAGGTGGCCGACGTGATGCGGATCTGCCGGGAGCATCGCGTTGACGTCATCGCCCGCGGCGCCGGCACCGGTCTGGCCGGCGGGTGTGTGCCGCTTCACGGCGGGGTGGTCGTGCTGTTGACGCGGATGAACCGAATCCTCGAGATCGACCTGGTCAACGGCATGGCCGTGGTCGAGCCGGGCGTGCTCAATGCTCAGCTTGCCCGCCGCCTGGCCGGAACCGGCTACCAGTACGCCCCCGACCCGTCGAGCCAGGGTGCCAGCACCATCGGCGGCAATGTGGCGACCAACGCCGGCGGCCCACACACGCTCCGTAACGGCGCGACCGCCCAGCATCTGCTCGGTCTGGAGGTCGTGCTGGCCGATAGCGCGATTGTGCAGCTCGGGCCGGTCGAGGACCCCACAAGCTTCGACCTGCTCGGCGTGTTGCTGGGCAGCGAGGGGACCCTGGGCATCGTGACCAAGGCGTGGCTGCGGCTCACGACCGAGCCGGAAGACGCGCGGGTGATGCGCGCGGTGTTCGATTCGCTCGATGTTGCCTCTGAGGCGGTCAGCCGGATCATCGCGGCCGGGCTCGTGCCCGCGGCCATGGAACTGATGGACCAGGGGATCCTTACGGCGGTGGAGGAGGCCTTTGGGTTCGGTTTCCCCTTGGACGCTGCCGCGATTCTGTTGATCGAGATCGACGGGCCGCGCGTCGGCCTCGATGCCCAGCAGGAGCGGATCGTCGCGATCTGCCGCGAGCGGGGTGCCCGCGAGGTGCTCCATGCGTCGTCGCCCGACGAGCGGGAGATGCTCTGGAAATGTCGCAAGTTGGCCGTCGGCGCGGTCGGGCGGCTTAGCCCGAGCTATTTCATCCAGGATGGCGTCGTGCCGCGAACGCGATTGCCCGAGATCATCCGGCGGATCGGCCGGATTGGCCTGCGGCATCGGATTCGGATTGTCAATTTGGCGCATGCCGGCGACGGCAATGTGCATCCGATCTTGCTGTTCGACGAGCGCGACGGCGAACAGGTTGCCCGGGCGGTGGCCGCCGGCCGCGAAATCCTCGAGGCCTGCATTGCGCTCGGCGGCAGCATCACGGCCGAGCACGGCGTCGGCATCGAGAAGGTTGCCCTGATGCCGCGGTTGTATCGGCCCGAGGACCTTGAAGCCATGCGAAATGTGCGTCAGGCGTTCGATCCCACCGGCTGTTTGAATCCAGGAAAACTGATCGCGGCGGCGGAGAGCCGTTCGTAGTTCCGCCTTGGGAGAATTTCGACGAGCAACAGGGGCAACGAGTACCAGGAAGCGGCCGAGAAGCGAGGTCGGGTCCCCAAGGTAGTCATCACACTCCGTGTGATGTCCTTCATCACACGGAGTGTGATGACTACATTGAACGCCGCCAATCCGAGCATGATCCGTTTTGTGCGTCAAAATGCACCAGGCGGCGGAGCCGGAAGCGTTACCAGAATTGCCGCCTGAAGGCGGGATAATCAACATCCACACGTGAAAACCGATACCAACCATCTGCCGCTTGTCGAAACGGCTTGCCCGACTAGCGAGGGCGAACTGGCCGAGGTCGTGCGCCGCGCCTGCGCCGAAGGCACGCCGGTCTACCCGATCGGCGGCGGCACCGTACTCGACTACGGCGGCATGCCGAGTGAGCCGGGCATCGGCCTCTCGTTGGTCGGGCTCAATCGCGTGATCGACTACGCGGCCGACGACATGACCATCACCGTCGAGCCGGGCTTGACGTTGGCCGAACTCCGCAAAACGCTCGCCCCGCGCGGCCAGCGGCTGCCGGTCGACGCCGCCGAACCGCTGCGCATGACCATCGGCGGCATTGCGGCAATGGACCTCGCCGGGCCGCGACGCTACGCCTTCGGCACCATGCGGGATCATGCCATCGGTCTGCGGGCGGTCGACGGCCAAGGGACCGCCTTCTCGACCGGTGGGCAGGTCGTCAAGAACGCGGCCGGCTACAATCTGGGCCGGCTGCTGGTCGGCTCGCTAGGCACGCTTGGCATCATCACCCAAGTCACACTGCTGGTGCGCCCCCAGCCGGAAACTTCGGCCGTGGTCATTGCCGAAATGAAAAGCTTCGACGCGGTCGAACAGCTCCTTGCGGCATTGTCGAAGACCAGAATCTCGCCGGTTGCCCTGGAGGTGCTCGCCGGGCCGGTCGCCGATCACTGGGCAGCACTCGGGCCGATGCGCCGAGGCAGCGTCGCTCGCGTCTTCATCGGCCTCGAAGGCACCGGCGACGAGGTGGCCTGGATGGTTGAGACCCTGCGGCTTCAGTGGCGCGAGCTGCCGGTTGCCTCCTCGACAGTGATCTCCGGAGACGGCGCGGGGCCGACCAGCGAGTGGCTGCTGGCGTTGCCCGCCGACGTGGCCATCCGAATTCTGCCGGGCCACACGATCGGCCTGATGAACCAACTACTGGGGCAATTGACACAAGTCTCGCTTCAGGCCGACGCCGGAAACGGAGAAATCCGGCTTCGTCTCTCCGAGCGGCGACCGGAAGCCTTCGCCCGAGCCGTGCGCGAGGTGCTTCGCCCGACGATCGAGCCGTGCGGTGGGCGGATGATCCTGCTGCATCCGGCCGACGAGTGTGCCGCCTTGCTGGGCCCAAGAGACCTCTGGGGGCCGCCGCCGGCCGGGCATGCCCTCATGCAGGCCATCAAGGACCGCTTCGATCCCCAGGGGATCCTCAACCCGGGACGTTCGATCTTCGCCAACCGATGAACCACAGCCTCGCACATCTCGACGGCAACGGCACCAACCCGGGCGCCCGGATCGACCCGGAGTTGTTCCTGCGCTGCATCCATTGCGGGCTGTGTACCGCCACATGCCCGACGTTTGTCGAGTCGGGCGACGAAAACGATGGACCTCGCGGCCGGGTCCGGCTTATGCGGATGGTCGCCGAGGGCGAGCACGGGCTGACCGACCGGATGCGCCGGCACCTGGAGCTGTGTCTCGATTGCCGAGCGTGCGAGACGGCGTGCCCTTCGGGCGTCGAGTACGGGCGGTTGATCGAGCCGTTCCGCCTGGACGTCGAAGAGGCCGACTGCCGAGTTGAGAAGCAGTTCGACTGGTTCCGCGACCTGGTCTTGTTCCAACTATTCCCCCACGCGGCGCGGTTGCGCCGGCTATTGGTCCCGGTGCGGTTCCTGCAACAGGCGGGCCTGCTGGCCGCGGCCGAACGGCTCGGTCTGATGAAGCTCGTGCCCGGGCGGCTCGGCCGGATGGTGCGTTTGCTTCCGCCTCCGCTGAAGTCGGGGCCAAGGCTCCCGCGGTTCCTGCCGGCCCACGGCCGCAAGCGTGCCCGGGTGGCGTTTTTCGTCGGGTGCGTTGCCGACGCCGTCTTCCGGCCTACGCATTGGGCTACCCTTCGGGTGCTGCAACACAACGGCTGCGATGTGTTCATCCCTGGCGAGCAGGGCTGTTGCGGGGCGATCCACTTCCACGCCGGCGACAGCCGCGGCGCCCGACGCATGGCCGACGCCAACCTCGTGGCCTTCGAGTTGGACCGCTACGATGCGATCGTGGTCAACCACGCCGGCTGTGGTGCAATGCTCAAGGACTATGGCATCCACTGGAAAGACGGCCTGCAACCGCATCGTCAGCAGTTCGCCGCGAAGGTGATGGACATCCACGAGTTTCTCGACGCGCTGGGCCCGGTGCCTCCGCGCGGGCCGATCGACGCGGTGGCCACCTACCACGACGCCTGCCATCTGCGCCACGCCCAAGGCTGCATCGCCCCGCCGCGGCGACTTCTGGAGATGATCCCCGGGCTGACGCTGCGCCCGCTGCCCGAGAGCGACCTCTGCTGCGGCTCCGCCGGTACGTACAACCTCAACGAGGCCGACATGGCCGACCGGCTCGCGCGGCGGAAGCTCGAAAATATCCTCAGCACCGAGGCCGACATTGTCCTGGCCGCCAATGCCGGTTGCCTCTTGCAGATCGGGCGCGAGATCCGCGAGCAGGGGCATTCGTTGCGGCTGATGCACCCGATGGACCTGCTGGACTTGAGCTACCGGGGGATTTCCCTCGACGAAGCCATTTAACGCCGATTATTCACCGTGTATCTCCGTATCTCCCACTCGCCTGAACTTATTGTCCGTTCAGCGGTTCCGGGCATACGGCGAAAGACGCGGTGTTGGGGGACGGATCTGTAATCCGCCTGCTTCGCAGCGACGGATCAGAAATCCGTCCTAATGACTTTTGACGAACAAGATGGGTAAGTTAACTGTCATTCCCGCGCAGGCGGGAACCTAGCCGCGTGCGGGTTGGCACTGGGTTCCCCCCTGCGCGGGAATGAGAGCTGAAAGGCCCGGCCGTTAGGCCGACGCATGTCGAATTGGTAGTTTTGTTCGTCAAAACTCATCAGGATGAGTAATCGTGGCCAACCCGTTCCCTGGGGCGTTGTTCTGCTTGTCAGTGAAGGGTCCTCGCCAGAAACTGTGGGTGAATTGACAGTATTTAGGTGAGTTGGAGGTTGGGTTTTCTGAGGGATGGCAGGGCAAATGAATGGTGCCCTGGAAGCGTGGGTATGGGCTGCCAGGGCACCTGTGGGTCATTCACCCGCCCTGACCTGGCTATCCCTTGTCGGGTTGCTCCCCAGCAGAGCCCGACTCCGTTTCACCAGGCGCACGCCAGTATAGCCGATGGCTCGAGCCGAGAAAATGATGCACCCTGTATTACTAACCCGCAAGATCGTGGACTTTTTCACAAAGTTCTGACCTTGCCTTCGAGCGGAAGCTCGCATTGGTTGGCGGCCCTGCCGCCCTGTGGGATTTCTGGTATGGAGATAGGCGTCTAAAACGGACCGGGGGCGGCGCCGAATTGGGACCCACCTGGTTGTCAGGGAGCCACCGGGGGCGGT